>Ga0209930_1000409_pt1 | contig 113143 bp, 115 predicted proteins | sample ThiBiot_500_biof_2_FD_183948 | JGI IMG/M metagenome (GOLD analysis project Ga0209930, IMG submission 183948) | Wastewater bioreactor microbial communities from Cape Town, South Africa - Thiocy_cont_500_biof (SPAdes) | ecosystem: Engineered > Bioreactor > Thiocyanate-remediating >...
CGATAAAAATGCACGGCAAACCGCGCTCGAAGAGAGCAATCTCGCCAGCGTCGCCTGATCGCCGAAATTACGCCGTCCACGTCGCCGCCGTCGCCCCGCAACCACGTGGGGCAGTTTTAGCGCTTACGCTTTATCATCATCGGTACCATATTGTCTGGGCGCCGAAATATCGGTTCAAAGTGCTGCACGGTGAGGTTCGTGAGCGAGTGCGCGTTATCATCAAACAGGTTTGCGCGGAGATGGGCGTGACTATCGTCAGCGGTGCTCTATCGCGCGATCACGTGCACATGTTTGTGGAAATTCCGCCGCATCTTGCGGTCAGCGACTTTGTGCGCCGAGCCAAGGGACGCTCGTCACGTAAGATTCAACAGGAATTCGAGCATATCCGGAAGCGCTTCTGGGGGCAGCGTTTCTGGGCGAGGGGATATTTCTCAACAACATCCGGTAACATCACCGACGATGTTATCATGAACTATCTGGAGAGACATACCGCGCCCACCAAATCAGGCTTCAGCCCCGCGCCATGAACCTGCCGGCGTCAGCCGGCCTGTCATTCAGTGTGGCGAACGGTCGCAGTACCATTTGCGCGAGCCCTATCTTGAAAGCGTACAGCGGCAGGAGTAAATAATCATCGCTTCATGACGCCCGCGACGGACTCCGCTGGAGGCCGTGCGCTTGCAGAAAATCAATTTCCGTATCGACGATCGGCTCGACCGAGAGCTTCGTCGTCGTGCATTTGGTGCCGGATTGTCGGTTTCCGATTTCGCTCGCCGGGCGCTCGAGCAGGCGGTCGATGAGCGGAAGCGATATGTCTTTTCGTCGCAGGACGAAATCCTCGCGACCGCTATCCAGATCCTCTCGATCGTGGCAACCTCGGTGGGCGAACGATCTCCCAAAGCGCTGGAGCAGGGAATGGCGCAGGCGCGCGCAATTCTCGCAGAACGAGGGCTGCTCGGCGACGAGACGGCGCGATGAGCATCTTCCGCAACGACACTTTGGGTTCGTGGACCCGCGGCGGACAGGCGATCGTCCACAATGTCCGCATGACGACCCAGGTCTTCTATCAGACCGTGCTCGCCGGGCTGGTGATCTGGATCATGGGCATCGTCTGGTATGCGCTTGAACGGTCGAGCGCCTACGAACGGTTTGTCCTGGTCAAACTGGCTGAGGCCTGGATCAAGGTCGACGCGGCTGGCGGCACCAATGACCCGGTCCGGTTCCACGCGCCCGACGGCAAAATCTATTGGACCTCGGCGGACTGGCTGGTTGCTTCACCGCTAGCAAAAAGAACCATCCAAAGCTTCGAGCTCTACCTGCTCCACGGCGCGCTGATATCGGGGCTGTTCGCCGTTGCGGCGCTCGGCTGGGCCTGGTTCTATTTCACGCGGACGGGGAGGGGCCTTGGTTCCAACGAATATGTCCGCGGCGCGCGGTTCGGTACGGTACGGGAGCTTCGTCGCTCGATGCGCGGCCAGAAGAAGGGCCCGCTGGTCATCGGCAAGGTGCCGGTGCCCGAAGCCTTTGAGCCGGAACATATCCTGATCTGCGGGGCGCCCGGCACCGGCAAGACCAGCCTCATTCTCGATATGCTCGATGGCGTTCGCAAGGCGGGACGTCGCGCGATCGTCTACGACACCGCTGGCACTTTCGTCGAAAAATTCTTCCGCCAGGGCACCGACTCGTTGCTCAATCCGCTCGATGGGCGAACCGCGCGTTGGTCGCCGTGGGTCGATGTCCCGCGCGAATATCATTACGATCAGATCGCGGAGTCAACGATCCCCGAAAAGCATGGTGATCCCTTCTGGGCCAAGGCGGCGCGCGGGACGTTGGTCGCGGTGCTACGCAAGCTCGCCGCCCAGAAGCACACCTATGTGTCTGTGCTACTCGATCGCCTGCTGAGATCGAAGTTGAAAGATCTTTCCGCGTTTGTTTCGGGCACCGATGCGGCGGCATTCATCAGCGCCGAAGGCGAACGGACCTCTGCCGGCGTCCAGGCCGAGCTTGCATCGGTCATGCGCAGCTTCGGCTATCTCGACGATACCGAGGATGGGTTTTCGATCCGCGACTGGGTTGAGAAGGGGGCTAATGGGAGCTGGCTCTTCATCACGGTCAAAGCCGATCAGCTTCCTTCGCTGCGGCCGCTCATCACTGTCTGGCTCGATATCGCGATCAGCGCGATCATGAGCCTGGCCCCCGATCGCGACCGGCGGCTCTATTGTGTCGTCGACGAGCTTCCCACCCTCCAGAAGCTCCCGTCGCTGTCCGATTTCCTCGCTCGCGCCCGCAAATATGGCGGATGCGGCGTGCTGGGGTTCCAATCCTATCCCCAGCTCGAGGGAACGTACGGCATCCAGGATGCCGCGGCGATCACGGGCTATTGCTCGACCTGGGTGGCGCTGCGCGCCAACGATACCGGCACCGCCAAACATGTCTCGGAAAATCTCGGTCAGGTCGAACAGGTCGAGGCCAACGAGGGCATGAGCTATGGCGTGAACGACATGCGCGACGGCGTGAACCTGTCGCGGATGCAGGTGACCCGCCCGCTGGTGATGCCGACCGAGGTCACCAACCTCCCAAATCTCGCGGGATTCCTGCGTTTCGGCCGCAGTCTTCCCGTGGTGCGGTTCGATGGAAACTTCAGCGATCTGCCGACCCTCACCCCTGCGTTTGTAGAGCGCACGGGGCAGCCTTGGCGGGCCGATCAGGCAGAAGAGCTTGTGCAGCTCGCTCACGCCGAAGCGCGTGTTCGTCAGGCGCTTGAACTCGAGACTGCCCGGAAAGCGCAATCCAGGGATCAGCCGCCATCGAAGTCTCCGCCCGCGTCGCCCCCTCCGGAGGCCGCGCCACCCGAACCTCAGCCGGACCTCTTTGATCCAGCATTTCAGAACATAGATCGCCACAAGGTGGAGGAAATCCTGCGCGGTAACGACGAGACCGAACTCCCCATTCCGCCGCGAGTCGCCTGGACCATCCTCGCCGGCCGTCAGGGACAAATCCGCTCCGATCTCGTCCAGCATGGCCGTGATGACGGCCCGCGCGAACCGGCGCGGCCGGCATGATCCAGTCGCAGCGCCTTCACGGCACACCCGCCAATGTCGCGAGATATTATACGGTCGGCGACTATTATACGAAGAGCGGCGAGGAGCCCTCGCAATGGGACGGGAAACTCTCACCCGAGCTCGGTCTGTCCGGTCCTGTCGATCCGAAGGTGCTCCGCCGCTTGCTTGCTGGCAAGGTCGGCGACCAGCAGCTCGGACGGCATCGCGCCGATGGTACGATCGAGCATCATCCCGGTTGGGATTTCACGGTCAGTGCGCCGAAATCGGTGTCGATCATGGCGCTGGTGGCGGGCGACGAGCGCGTGCTCGCCGCGCATGAGAAAGCGGTGTCTGCCGCCATCGGCTATCTCGAAGAGCAGGTCCAGCTACGCCACCGCGCCGAGGGCAAGATCGTCCGCGAGACGACCGGACGGTTTCTTGTCGCGCGCTTCACCGAGCACGGCAGCCGCGACCTCGATCCGCACCTCCATACCCATCTGGTCGTACTCAACATGACCAACCGGGCGCCCGATGACCGAATGGCGAGCCTTGAGAGCCGGCTCATGTATGAGGAGAAGAGCGCGGCGGGGCAGGTCTACCGGAATTCGCTCGCATTCTCGTTGCGCGAAGACGGATTTGGGATCGAGTTCGATCCGCGCACCGGCCTGTTTGAGATTCGCGGGGTACCGAAGGACCTGATCCAGGATTTCTCGCAGCGCAGCCGCGAGATTGAAGAGCATGCACGCGAACATGGGCTTGTGGGGCAGAAGGACAAACAGGCCTCATTCTATGCGACCCGCAAGGCAAAGGCGAAGGTCGGGCACGGCGATCTCATTGAGCAATGGTGCCAACGATCCGGGGAAAGACTCGCAGATATCCAACATCTTAGAGAGGCTTCTCGCGACGCCGAGGGAAAACATCTCCCGCCCACCGATCGTGAGGCAGCGCGCGCGGCGCTGTTCGGCCTGAAGCAGTTGGAGACGGCCGAGGCGGTCAATAACTTCGGTCATATCCTGCGCACCGGTCTTGCCGCGCATGTCGGTGAGGTGCGGCTCGAGGATATTCGCCCCCGGCTTGAAGCACACGAGGCGGCGGGCAAATTGCTACGCACGCATGAGCCAACGGGAGATCGCGTGCTGCCTCGCGGGCGGTCGTCGCGCGCGACCTGGCGGCTCGAACTCACGCTTACGCAGCATATCGCGCTTGGCCTCGACGATGCCCGGCCGATTGCGTCACATGACCGTCTGCTCGCCGTTCTCGAACAGACCAATCTCAATCTACCTCAGCAGCGGGCGCTGGTCGAGATCGCGACCAGCCGCGACCGGATCGCCGGGCTGCATGGCGTTGCCGGGTCCGGCAAATCGACTTTGGTCAAAGTGCTGGGCGAAGCCGCAGAGCCGGGGACCGCATTCATCGCATTGGCCCCGACATCGTCCGCGGCAGCGGGGCTCGGAAAGACCGCAGGATTCGAATCGCATACCGTTGCGAGCTTTGTCGCGCGCGGCGGTCATGGCGTGACCGACCGCCATGTCCTGGTGCTCGACGAAGCGGGGCAGCTCAGTAACCGACAGGCCAGGCGGCTTCTCGAGATCAGTAGGACGACGGGTGCGAGGCTCTTGCTGATCGGTGACGAAAAACAGACCGGAGCGATCGAGCAGGGCAAGCCTTTCTGGCTCATGCGCCGGCTGGGGCTTCCGACCGTCGAACTGACCGAGACTGTCCGCCAGGAAACCCAATCGATCAAGGATGCCGTCGCTTACGCCCGGGCACGCAATTATGCGGATTCGCTGGCCAAGCTCGATCGGGTCGCGACGGCCGCCGACAACGAGGACATGGCGAAACAGGTCGTCGCTGCCTGGACTCGGCTCAAGCCTGCGTCTCGCGCGGGCACTAACGTCCTGGTGCTGGACAACGCGACGCGGCTGATCGTCAACACCAAGATCAGGGAGGCGCTGCGGGACGAGAACGTCCTCGCCGCGGAAGACACCCGGCTTTCAATCCTGTCGCCCGCTGGCCTGACCGATACCGAGAAGCATATGGCGCGCTTCTATTCGGGCGGACAGGTCGTGCGCTTCGATCGGGACATTGCCGGCGCCGGCATTGCCCGCGACATTGAATATCGGGTGATCGGGCTGGGGCGCGAAGCCAACGGCCGTCAGATCGTGCGGCTCGTCGACGAACACGGGCTGATCGTTCGATGGGATCCACAATCCACGGCGGCACGACGCATCAATGTTTTCGATCGCGACGAGCGGGATCTGGCCGAAGGCGACCGCATTCAGTGGCGGCTCGTGAACAGAGAACTCGACCTGCGCAACGCCGAGCGCGGCACGGTCGAGAAGCTTGAAGGCCATATTGCGACGATCCGCTGGGACCGGAAGGCGGAACCGCAGCAAGTCGATCTCGGCGTCCACAAAACATGGGACCACGGTTACGCCGAGACCGTCTATTCCGCGCAGTCGAAGACCTATCCAAGGGTGTTCGTGCTGGCGCCGGTCGAATCGCCGCTGGTCAATGGGCAGAATTACTACACCGCCATCACGCGCGCCCGGTACGGTGCGAGGCTGTGGACCAACGATCCCGAGCGGCTGGTCGACAAGCTTGAGCGTTTCTCGGGCGAGAAGACCTCGACGTTGGAAGGGCTGGGACGGCTGCGCCAGGATCGCGCGCAGGTGTTCGCCGACCGGCACCGCGATCGCCTGGAAACCCTGCGGACCGAGCAGCAGAACGAGCGCGCCGCACTTCGTGAGACCGCGCTCGAACGTGAACTTCGTCGCTACAACCGCGCCGAACGACCTCCGGCCGGCATTGCCGAGCAGCTCGCGGAGCGCGGGCGCAATCTGGCGGGGGCCCTCGACCGCTTTCTCGTGCGCATCCTTGATCGCGCGGAGTGGGGCAACGCCGATCGAGACCGACAGGTCGCGAACCAGCCAATCGAGCATCAGCCACAACCGTCGCAGGGGCACGAACGATGAATACGTTCCTCCGCCGCGCTATCGTGATCGCACCCGCCGCTTTGATTTTTGGAGCGTCACCGGGGCTCGCACGACCCCTCGACCCGATGGCGGAGCAGGCGATTGCCCAATGCATCCGGCAAGCGGCACAGGGCAGGCCCTGGCTTGAGAAGACCCTATGGGGCCTTCGTGACCAGGAGGCTGGCTGGATCGGCGCTGAGGTGCCTAATGCCGATGGCTCACATGACCTTGGTCCGCTTCAGATCAACAGTTGGTGGGTACCGCGAATCGCGGCCCGGATATCGCGACCGGAAGCGAATGTCAGACATTGGCTGAAATTTGACCCGTGCTTCAATGCGGAGGCCGCGCGCTGGATCTTCCTAGTCGGGCTGAGCCCGAGCGGTGATTACTGGAAGGCGGTTGGCCTGTACCATAGCCCCGTCGAATGGCGCCAACAGCGTTACGCGAATTTCGTGGCGAAACGTATCGCTCGCAGATTCGATCAGGAGAAGCTCCCAGTTCGTGGTGGCGCCGTTGACGCGCGCAATGAGGCCGCAACGGCTCGCATTGAGCGATGAAAAAGCGGCGGCCCCTCCGCCCAGTCACGGGCACCTCTGACTTGGAAGGCATGCGTCCGATCACGGTGAGGATACCGGGAGCGGTCAAGCTGACAGGCATGAGCCGGTCGAGACTCTACGAATTGATCAAGGAGGGGAAAATCGAAGCGATCAAGGATCGGGGCACGACATTAATTACCGTCGAGAGCCTCGAGCGATTTATTGATCAGCGTCGGCTTGAAGCGCGAGATCCCGCTGGTATGCGCACTCAGACTTAGCCTTGCTATCCTCCGCCGGGGCCAGTCGCCTCCAAAACGGAATCTAGCTGCTGCCTGCAGCCGACCTCGGAAAAATGCTCGGGAGGCTGACAAATGGCTTGGGCGAATCAATCAATCCAACGTCCGAAACATTGGAGCCGAATCGCTTAACCCGAAGGTGGACAAGTAGGTGCTCGTTCGCCCGGAACGTCGCAATTTTGGGGGGAGGCTCTGCCCACCAGCGTACCGCCGATCGAACGAAATATGTCCAGCTGCATCCATGCTTATCCGAGCGCTTCTATTACACGAAATTACACGATTTCGTATAATCGAGCTTCGAAATTCGCGCTAAGTGATTGAAATTGCTGGTGACCCCTACGGGACTCGAACCCGTGTTTTCGCCGTGAGAGGGCGACGTCCTAGACCGCTAGACGAAGGGGCCATCTTGCAGGTGGAGGCGGGCGCTTAGGGCCCGCCGCCGTCTACGTCAAGCGGCAGCTTTGCGTCGCTCCGCCATTTCTTCGTTGAGCATCTCCGCGAGCAGGAATGCCAGCTCGAGGCTCTGGCTCGCGTTGAGCCGCGGATCGCAATGCGTGTGATAGCGATCGGCCAACGTTTGCTCGGTCACGTCGATCGCGCCGCCGGTGCATTCGGTGACATTCTGCCCGGTCATCTCGGCGTGGATGCCGCCGGCGTGCGTTCCCTCGGCGCGGTGCACCGCGAAGAAGCCGCGCACTTCGGCGAGGATGCGCTCGAACGGGCGCGTCTTATAGCCGTTGGCCGCCTTCACGACATTGCCGTGCATCGGATCGCAGCTCCACACTACCGGATGCCCCTCGCGCGTCACCGCGCGGAGCAGACGCGGGAAGGCGGCCTCGATCTTGTCGTGGCCGTAGCGCGTGATCAGCGTGATCCGCCCCGCGGCGCGCGCCGGATTGAGCGTGTCGAGCAGCCGCAGCAACTCGTCCGGGTCGAGGCTCGGGCCGCATTTCACCCCGATCGGATTGCCCACGCCGCGCAGGAACTCGACATGCGCCGATCCCTCGAACCGCGTGCGATCACCGATCCACAGCATATGCGCGCTGGTGTCATACCAGTCGCCGGTCAGCGAATCCTGCCGGGTCAGCGCCTGCTCATAGGGGAGCAGCAGCGCCTCGTGGCTGGTGTAGAATTGCGTCTGCGACAATTGCGGCACGGTTTCGGGATCGATCCCGCACGCCGCCATGAAATCGAGCGCCTCGCCGATGCGATCCGCGGTCTCGGCATATTTCGCCGCCCAGGGCGAACGGGCCATGAAATCATGCGTCCAGCGATGCACCTGATGCAGATTGGCATAGCCGCCGCCCGAGAAGGCGCGCAGCAGGTTGAGCGTCGCCGCCGACTGGTTGTAGCCCTGCACCATCCGCGCCGGATCGGGGATGCGCGATGCGGGGGTGAAGGCGATGTCGTTGACATTGTCGCCGCGATAACTGGGCAATTCGACGCCATCGATCGTCTCGGTCGGTGCCGAGCGCGGCTTGGCGAACTGGCCCGCCATCCGACCGACCTTCACCACCGGCAGCTTGGAGGCAAAGGTGAGCACCACCGCCATCTGCAGCAGCACGCGGAAGGTGTCGCGGATGTTGTTGGGATGGAATTCGGCAAAGCTCTCCGCGCAATCGCCGCCTTGGAGCAGAAAACCCTTGCCCTCCGACACGCGCGCGAGATCGGCGGTGAGGTTGCGCGCCTCGCCCGCAAACACCAGCGGCGGATAGCTGCCGAGCTGATCGGTCGTCGCCTTCAGCGCGGCGGCGTCGGGATAATCAGGGAGCTGGCGCGCCTCATGCGTGGTCCAGCTTTCGGGGGCCCAATTGGCGGCCATGACATCAATTCCATCGATACAAAGAGCAATGAAGCTGCGCGCGATAGCGCCGCAACGCAACGAAGGGAAGCTTTGGCTGTGTGAAGAAGGATGCGGGCGGGCCGTGGAGGGGTGGTTCGGACGCGCTTCTGATCGCAACTTCAAGGGAATAGAGTGAATGTCGGGCTTAAAGCCCCTCCCGTTCGCGCTGAGCTTGTCGAGGGGCTGCACTTCCCCGGAAGAAAGGACAGGGCTTCGACAAGCTCAGCCCGAACGGGGAGAGGTGGTCCCGTTCTGGTCCAGTGCGCTACATGATCCCGGTGTAGCTGCCGCCGTCGATCAACAGGCTTTGCCCGGTGATATAGCCCGCCTGCGCCGAGCAAAGGAACGCGCAGGCCGCGCCGAATTCGGCGGGATCGCCGAAGCGACGCGCGGGGATGCGCTCGCGGTTGCGGCGTTCGGCTTCGTCGGGGGTGATGCCGGCGGCGTCGGCGGCGAAGCGGTTCACCCCTTCCAGTCGGCGGGTCGCGAACAGCCCGGGGAGGAGGAAGTTGATCGTCACCCCCGAGGCGGCGACCTGCCGCGCCACCCCGGCGAGGAAGCCGGTGAGCCCGACCCGCGCGCCGCTCGACAGATCGAGCCCCGCGGTCGGCGATTTCACCGAGGATGAGGTGATGCACACGATCCGCCCGAAGCCGCGCGCGGTCATGCCGTCGATCACGCGCTGCACCATCTCGATCGGGGTGACCATATTGGCGTTGAGCCCGGCGTGGATCGCGGCGGCGTCGAGCTGGCGGAAATCGCGCAGCGGCGGGCCGCCGTTATTGTTGATCAGGATGTCGCAGGTCGGGGCGGCGGCGACCAGCGCCTCTTGCACCGCGCTGTCGGCGACATCGCCGGCGACCGTCTTGACCGACACGCCGGTTTCGGCGCGGATCGCCGCGGCGGTTTCCTCCAGCGCGGCAGAGTCACGCCCGTTGACCACCACCGCCACCCCGGCGCGGGCAAGCTCGGTCGCGCAGGCGCGGCCGAGACCGTGGCTGGAGGCGCAGACGATCGCGGTGCGGCCGTTCAATCCGAGGTCCATGCGCTGATCTCCTTATCCGTGAGAGACCAGCGCAATGGACCGGATCAAGCCGGTTGTGAAGGCAACCAATTGCCGTGGAACCCCGGCGGGATGCGGTGCGGCACGCGGACGCTCGCGACCGGCGTGCCGGCGAAGTCGCGCACGTCGATGATCACCAGATCGGTCGTCTCATGCGGCAGATCGATTACCAGCCCGATCAGCCAGCCCTCGTCCTCTGCCGCATCGGGATGCGCGGGGACAAAGACGAACTCGCCGGGATAACGGCCGGTGCCGAAATCGTGCATTTCTTTCGCGCCGGTTTCGAGATCATGTTTGTAGAGCCGTGTCGCGCCGATGAAAGCATCGTCGTCACTCTCGGGCAGCGCCATCGCATAGGCATAGCGATAGGGTTGGCCGAAGCGGCGCTCGTCGGGGCGGGGGAATTCCTGCGGCGCGGCGTCGATCGTCTGCCGCGTCACTTTCTTCGCCAGCGGGTCGACCGTCCAGCGTTCGAGCCCGAGGTTGCGGCCGTTCGGCCCCTCCGGCCCGCCGGCGAACATGGTTTCATAGGCGCAGACGTCCATCACCACGCGGCCGTCGGCATCGTCATAGGCATTGGCGACGTGGAAGACATAAGCGGGGTCGACGTCGCACCAGATCACGTCTTCCGCCGCGCCGTCGCGCGGCAGCAGCCCGACGCGGGCGTGATGCTCCGGGTTCCAGCGATAGGGGAAGCGGTGTCCGCCGATCAGCGCCTTCATCGAGAAGGTGACCGGCAGATCGAGGATCACCACATAGCGCGCGGTGATCGCGCAATCGTGGATCGACGGGCCGTGCTTCACCGCGATCGGCAGTTCGCGCGTCACTTTGCCCTCGGCCGAGAGGACGACGTGGCGGATCGTTTCCGGGTCGGTCGCGTCATAGGTGATCGCATGATTCTCGCCGGTCAGCGGATCGAGATGCGGATGCGCGGTGAAAGAGCCCTGCAGCGTGCCGTCGAACGGGTTGAAGGTCTGCTCGTCGAGCGTCTCGTTGAGCTCGACCGGATAGCTGCCCGCCTCGACCAGCGCCCAGGTGCGCCCCGCGATCTCGACGACATTGGTGTTGACCGTATCGAAGTCGCCGCGGCGCGGGCCGGGGGCAGGGGGCTCGCCGAGCGCCGCGCCCACCGCGCGCGACCGGATCCAGCGATTGCGATACCACAAGGCGCGGCCGTCCTTGATCGCGATGCCGTGGACCATCCCGTCGCCGACGAACCAATGATAGCCTGCGGGATCGGGTGCCACCGGATTGGGGCCGATGCGCAGATAGCGCCCGTCGAGCGCGGCCGGGATCGCGCCGGTGACGGGCAGGTCGACCAGCGTCATCTCGCCGCCGAGCGGTTTGTGAATGCCGTTGAGAAAGGGATGATCGGTTTCGGGCATGCGCTTGCGGTTGAAATCGGCGACCGCGCCGATGCCCTTGGTGACGACCGAGCGGATCGCGGTTTCGATAGTTCCGGCCACGGCGATTCTCCTCATGTGAGTGGCGTAAACATAACATTGATGTGAGCGTTGTCAACATCGCTCTTGCCGGGGGCGGTGGATGCGCGCTATCGACCGGTGATGACGGCTGCGGCGAAACCCTATCACCACGGCGATCTGCGCGCGGCGCTGGTCGCGGAAGGATTGCTGCTGATCGAGGAGCAGGATGCCGACGATCTGTCGCTGCGCGAACTGGCGCGGCGGGTCGGGGTCAGCGCGACCGCGGTCTATCGCCATTTCCCCGATAAAGCGGCGCTGATGGCGGCACTGGCGGGCGAGGCGCTGACGCGGCTCGCGGCGGCGCAGCGCGCGGCGTCGGAGCGCGCCGGCGGCGGCTCGGCGGGGTTCAGCGCGACGGGGGCGGCCTATGTCCGCTTCGCGCGCGACAATCCGGGGCTGTTCCGGCTGGTCTTCGCGCATCCGGTGACCCCGGGGCACGCCGAAAAGTCGAACGACGAGGCGATGACGATGCTCAAGGCCGGCGCCGCGGCGCTGGCGCCGCCGGGGACAGACGCGCGCGTCTTCGCGTTGCGCTCATGGGCGCTCGCGCACGGGCTGGCGATGCTGATGCTCGACGGTCAGGTCCAGGTAGACGATGCGACGATCGATCGGGTGATCGACGTAACGATGAGCGGCTAGGCCGACCGCCCCTGATCCTCGCGCACGGCGTTGACGATCGCGCGGCCGTAGGCGGTCTTGCTCAGTGCCTCGCCACGCGCCAATGCCTGCTCGGCAGTAATGAAGCCCTGCTGATAGGCGATTTCCTCCAGGCAGGCGATCTGGATACCCTGGCGATGCTGGATCGTGCGGACGAATTCGCTGGCTTCGAGCAGGCTGTCGTGCGTTCCGGTGTCGAGCCAGGCATAGCCGCGCCCCATCTGTTCGACGTAAAGGTCGCCTGATTCCATATAGAGCCGGTTGAGATCGGTGATCTCCAGCTCGCCGCGCGCCGAGGGTTTGAGGTCGCGCGCCAGATCGAGCACGCGATTGTCGTAGAAATAAAGCCCGGTCACCGCGCAGTTCGACCGCGGCTGCGCCGGCTTTTCCTCAAGGCTGATCGCGCGGCCGTCGCGATCGAGCTCGACCACGCCGTAGCGCTCGGGATCCTCGACGCGATAGCTGAACACCGTCGCGCCCTCGGTGCGCGCCACCGCGCTCGCCAGGAGGTTGGTGAGCCGCGCACCGAAGAAGATATTGTCGCCCAGCACCAAAGCGACGTTGTCGCCGCCGACGAAATCGCGCCCGATCGTGAACGCCTGCGCCAGCCCCTCGGGGCGCGGCTGCTCGGCATAGGAAATGGCAAGCCCCCAGTCGCTGCCGGTGCCGAACATGCGGCGGTAATTATCGATGAATTCGGGGCTGGAGATGATCAGGATATCGCGGATGCCGGCCATCATCAGCACCGACAGCGGATAATAGATCATCGGCTTGTCATAGACTGGCAGCAGCTGCTTGTTGATCGCCAGCGTCGCCGGATGGAGCCGCGTGCCGGACCCGCCGGCGAGGATGATGCCCTTCATTTCTTGGCGGCTCCGATCAGTTCGTCGAGGATGTCGTCGAGCGCGTCCTGCCACGCGCGCGGGGTGATGCCGTAAGCGGCTTGGATCGCGGTGTGATCGAGCCGCGAATTGGCCGGGCGACGCGCCGGCGTGGGATAGTCGGCGGTGGCGATCGCCTCGACATGGGGGGAGGGGCCGCCGCGTTGCGCCGCGCGCGCGAATATCTCCCGCGCGAAGCCGCACCACGTCGTCTCGCCGGCGTTGCTGAAGTGGAAGGTGCCGGTGGGGGCTTGCGCGTCGTCGGCCATGCGCAGCGCGATCGTCGCCACCGCGGCGGCGAGATCGGCGGCGGCGGTCGGCGCGCCATGCTGGTCGTCGACGACGCGCAACGTGTCGCGCTCGGCGCCGACGCGCAGCATCGTCTTGATGAAATTGTTGCCGTGCGCCGAGACGACCCACGAGGTACGAACGATCGCATAACGCCGGCAGCTGGTGGCGACCGCGAGATCGCCGCCGAGCTTCGACGCGCCATAGACGCCGAGCGGCCCGGTCGCGTCGCCGGGCGCCCAGCGACCCTGTTTGGCGCCGTCGAATACATAATCGGTCGAAACATGGACCAGCGGGATATCCGCCGCGCGGCATGCCTTGGCGAAGGCGGCCGGGGCGAGCGCGTTGACCGCCCAAGCGGTGACGCTGTCCTCCTCGGCCTTGTCGACCGCGGTATAGGCGCCGCCCGAGATCACCGCCGCCCAGGGGCGCGAAGCGACCGTCGCCTCGATCGCGGTGGTATCGCGCAGATCAAGCTCGTCGATATCGACCGCGACGATCGCCCAGCCCGCGGGCCACGGATAGCGTTTCAGCTCGGTGCCGAGCTGCCCGTTGCCGCCGGTGACGAGGATCTCACGCATCAGGCGGCCAGCCCGCGCCGCTTGTCCGCCTGCCGCTCGTCGACGATCGCGCGCCACCACGGTTCGTTGGCGAGATACCAGCGCACCGTCTTCTCGATCCCGCTCTCGAACGTCTCGGCCGGCTCCCAGCCGAGCTCGTCGCGGATGCGCGTCGCGTCGATCGCGTAGCGCGCGTCATGGCCTGGCCGGTCGGCGACGAAGCCGATCTGCTCCTTGTACGATTTGCCGTCGGCGCGCGGGCGCTCGCGATCGAGGATCGCGCAGACCGTCTCGACCACTTCGAGGTTCTTCTTCTCGTTGTTGCCGCCGACATTATAGGTCCGCCCCGGCGCGCCGCGCTCGAACACCGCCTGCAGCGCGCGGACGTGATCCTCGACGTAGAGCCAGTCGCGCACGTTCGCGCCCTTGCCGTAGACCGGCAGCGTCTCTCCCGCGAGCGCCTTGACGATCATCAGCGGGATCAATTTCTCGGGGAAATGATATGGCCCGTAATTGTTCGAGCAATTGGTGATCAGCACCGGCAGGCCGAAGGTATGCCCCCAGGCGCTGACGAGATGGTCGCTCCCCGCCTTGGACGCCGAATAAGGCGAACGCGGATCGTAAGGGGTGTCCTCGGTGAACAGCCCCTCGTCGCCGAGCGAGCCATAGACTTCGTCGGTCGAAATATGGTGGAAGCGGAAGGCGTCCTTCGCCGCGCCCTCCAGCGACTGCCAATAGCCGCGCGCCTCGGCGAGCATCGTATAGGTGCCGACGAGGTTGGTCTGGATGAAGGCGTCGGGCGCGTCGATCGAACGGTCGACATGGCTCTCGGCCGCCAGATGCGTGATCACCTCGGGGCGGAATTCCTCGATCGCCTGCCGCACCGCGGCGGCGTCGCATACATCGCCCTGGACGAAGCGATAGCGGTTGCTCTGCGCCACTTCCTCGACGGTCGAGAGCGTGCCGGCATAAGTGAGCTTGTCGAAGTTGAGCACCTCGTGGCTGGTGTTGGCGATCAGGTGGCGAACCAGCGCCGAGCCGATGAACCCGGCGCCGCCGGTGACGAAAATGCGCATATCAGGCCTCAAGCAAGCGGCGCCAAGGGGCGGCCGTCATAGGGAAAGGGGCTGTCGAATTCGGCCAAGGTCGGAAGCTTGGCATCCTTCGCCGACAATTCGGGCGAAGCACCCGCGGGGAGCGGCCAGTCGATCCCGACGCTGTCCCAGCGGATGCCGCCGTCGCAATCGGGGGCGTAATAATCGGAGACCTTATAGGTCACCTCGCAATTGTCCTCGAGCGTCAGGAAGGCGTGCGCGAAGCCGATCGGCACGAACAATTGCCGCCCGTTCTCCGCCGACAATTCCGCCGCGACCCAATTGCCATAGGTCGGCGACCCGCGCCGCACGTCGACCGCGACGTCGAGGATGCGGCCGCGGATGCAGCGCACCAATTTGTCCTGCCCGTGCGGCGGGGTCTGGAAATGCAGCCCGCGCAAGGTGAGCGCGGGGACCGACAGCGAATGATTGTCCTGCACGAAGCGGCAGGTGATGCCGCGCTCGGCGAAACGGCGCTCGGTATAATATTCGGTGAACCAGCCGCGCGCATCGCCGTGACGCACCGGATCGATCAGTTGGACGGGATTATCGCTCATCGGCAATCGCCATAGCGGGGCATAGCTTTACGGACAATCAAGGTAACCCTCATCATCAATAGCCGGCGTCCAGATTTGCGACATTTTCCATTGGCTTGCTTTCTAGGAACGCCGTCAGGTTGCGCAGGAACAAGGCGGCTGCGCGGCGAAACATCATGCCCCGGCCGCTGCGCCCCGAAAGATGCATCGTGATCATGCAATCGGGCGCCGACCACAATGGATGATCGGCAGGCAGAGGCTCCGGATTGGTCGGATCGAGGAACGCGCCGCCGATCTTCCTGCCGTGGAGCGCGGCGAGCAGGGCATCGTCGTCGATCATGTCGCCGCGCGCGATATTGATGATCCACGCGCTCGGCTTCATCGCGGCGAGCTCGGTCGCGCCGATCATCGCCTTGGTATCGGCGGTGGACGGGGCGGCGAGCACCACCCAGTCGAAATCGCCCAGCCGCGCGCGCCATTGATCGGGCGTCAGCGTGCCGCCGCGCCCCGATCGGGTCACCCCGGTGACCTCGACGCCGAGCCCGCTGAGCCGCTCGCCGATCACGCGGCCGATCGCGCCCATCCCGATCACCAGCGCACGCGACCCGGTGACCTCGATCATCCCCGGCGCTTCGAGCAGCCATTCGTGGCGATCGGCGGCGCGGACGATATTGTCGAAGCGCTTGGCGGCGGTCAGCACCCCCATCACCGCATATTCGGCGACCGGGATCGCGTTGATGCCGGCACCGTTCGTCACCGTAACCTGCTGCGCGCGCAGGAAATCCAGCGGAAAGGCATCGAGCCCGGCGTAGATCGTCGAGACCCATTTGAGCTGCGGCCCGGCGGCGCGAATCGTTTCGGCGACCTTGGCGCTGTTCTCCATATCAACCCACGCGATGTCGGCCTCGGCGATCATCTCCTTCGCCTCTTGCGCGTGTTGCCACCAGTCGACGGAGAGGCCGGCGGGGAGGTGGGGCTCGACGAGCGGACGGGCGAGCGCTGGCAGAACGGCTTTCATCGCCACGACGATAGCGTCGCGATCGTGCCGCGCCTATCGTTACGATCGTGAGGAAAGTTCATATCGTCGCAGCGACGCTGCTGCTCGCCCCAATCACCCCCGCGATCGCCGCGGCTCCCACCGGGCTATCGGTCGAAAGTCTTGAGGTTCTGCGCAGTTACGATCAGCGCCTGGCAACGATCGGCTGGCGGCTGGCGACCGCCAATGCCGCGTTATGCGACGCGCGCGCGCCGGCGACCGGGGCGGTGCTCCACGCGATCACGCAATATGAGGTGGTGACCGAGGCCGCGGCTCGGCGCGCCTTCGACTTCGCGACACCGGTAGCGATCGAGGCGGTGGTCGCCGAATCGCCCGCCGCGCGCGCGGGGCTCCGCGCCAATGACGCGGTGGCGGCGATCGATGGCCACCCGCTCACAGCGACCGCCAAGCCGCCGTCGGTGGTCGATCGCGATGCCGCGCTGGCGGCGATCGCGCGCGGCGGGGAGACGGTGCGCTTCACGATCGTCCGCGACCGCGAGCGGCGCGACGTGTCGGTCGCGGCGACGCCGGGCTGCGCCGCGACCTTCGAGGTGGTGCTCGGCCCGGAGATGACCGCGCAATCGAACGGCCGCGTGGTGCAGATCGGGGTCCGCTTCCTCGAGCGCTACCGCGACGAGGAGGTGGCGGTGGTCGCGGCGCACGAGCTGGCGCATATCGTGCTCAGGCATCGCGCGCGGCTCGAGGCGGCGGGGGTGAAGGGGGGGCTGTTCGGCGAGCTTGGCCGCAATGCGCGCCTTTCACAGCGTGCGGAGGAGGAAGCGGACCGGCTGGGCGTTCATCTGCTCTACAATGCGGGTTATGATCCGGCGGTGGCGGCGCGTTTCTGGCGGGCGCACGGCGGGGAGATCGACGGCGGCTTTTTCCGCAGCCGTACCCATCCGGCGACAAAGTTGCGCGTCGCGGCGATCGAGGCGGAGGCGGCGACTCTGGCTGCCGCGCCGCCGCGCCCGTCGATCCCGGCGCTCGTCGCCCAGCGCGATCAGCCGATGAAATAGGGGAGAGCTCATGACGAAACGAACAGCGGCGTGCAGTTGCGGACAGCTCCATCTGGCGTGCAACGGGGAGCCGGTGCGCATCTCGATCTGCCATTGCCTCGAATGCCAGAAGCGGACCGGCAGCATCTTCGGCGCGCAGGCGCGCTATCCGCGCGAACAGGTGACGATCGAGGGAGATTCGTCGCAATGGACGCGGCGTGGCGATAGCGGCGAATCGGCGACGTTTCATTTCTGCCCGACCTGCGGCGCGACGGTCTATTGGGAGCCCAACGCCATGCCGGGGTTCGTCTCGGTTGCGGTGGGCGCGTTCGCCGACCCCGCTTTTCCGCCGCCCTATGTCTCGGTCTATGAGGAACGGGTCCACCCTTGGGCGCTTGCACTGGGCGAGCTGCCGCTGGAGCGTCATTTCTAGAGCATCGAGCGCAAAATATGATCCGTTCGCCCGGAGCCTGTCGAAGGGCGTCCAACCTATCGGGCGACACGACGCCCTTCGACAAGCTCAGGGCGAACGGGGAGAGGCGATCCTGACGCTCAAGGGAAGCGAGGCATTTGCCGCCCGATTACGATTTCGCGCCCCGCGGATCGCGAACGACGACCTCGACGATGATATCGTCGCGCTGCAGGAGCCTGGCCTCTTTTTCCCAGAAACCATAGGCCTTGCCCTGGCGATACAGGCTCAGTCCGCGTCCGCTGGTCGCGAGTTCGTCGATGCTGCGACCGATTTCATCGTCGACGATCGCCCGCTCGCGAAGCTGGACGCGCCCGTCGATCCCGGCGAGATCGGCGATATAATCGGCGACATGCTCGCCCTGCGCCGATCCGGCGAGCAGCAGGCCGGTGAAGCTGACCGGATTGATGACATTGGTCGCACCGGCCTGCCGCGCGAGCAGCTCATTGTCCTGCGAGCGGATGACCACGCTGATCGGGACCTGCGGCGCCAGATGGCGCACCGTCAGCACGATCAGGATCGTCGTGTCGTCGCGCCCCGCCGATACCAGCACCGACCGTGCCCGTTCCACGCGGATGTCGAGCAACGTGTCGTCGTTCGACGCATCGCCCTCCAGCACGTTACAGCCCATCTGTTCGGCGGCGTCGACGCGGTGGCGCGCGCCGTCGACGACGACGATCTGCGCCGGATCGCTGCCGCGCGCGATCAGCTCGCGCACTGCTTCGCTGCCGCTGACGCCGAAGCCCAGGACGACGATATGGTCGGTAAGCTTTGCCTGAATGCGGGCCATGCGCCATTTTTCCCATGTCTGCTTGAGCACGAAGCGATAGGCGGTGCCGATGAAGATGAAGAGGACCGCGATGCGGATCGGGGTCACGATCACCGCCTCGATCAGGCGCGCACGATCGGACACCGGCGTGATGTCGCCGAAGCCCGTCGTCGTCACCGAAATCATCGTAAAATAGACGACATCGAGGAAGCTGATCTGGCCGTCGTGGCTGTCATGCAGCCCGGCCCGGTCGGACCAATGGACGAGCACGACGATCCCGACCAGCAGGAACGCCACGCCGAGCCGCAGGAGGACATCGAGCCAGATCGGCCATCGGTTGGCCCGGCGCAACGGCGCGCCGCGGCGGAGGCGCTGGTGCCTTGAGGTCTGGCGACTGCTCATCGCGACGTCGCTATCCGATCTTCACCCCGCCGAAAATGCGACGTGACAGATTTTGACGGGATGACCGTGCTTTAAACCGTCACCCGCCAGTCCCATGCCAGCGCATCGCCGTCCATCACCTCGACCCCGGCGGCGATCAGCTCGTCGCGGATCGCGTCGGAACGGGCGAAGTCCTTCGCCGCGCGCGCCTCGCGGCGTTCGGCGAGGCGCGCCGCGATGCCGGCCTCGTCGATCGTCGCGCTGGCCGGTCGCACGCGCAAATCCTCGCGGCGGAGGCGCGACAGATCGAGCCCGAGCAGGGCGTCGAAATCGGCCAGCGCGAGCAGCCGCTCCTGCGGCGCGATCTTGCGCTCGGCGAGCATCGCATCGAGCACCGGCAGCGCCTTCGGGGTGTTGAGATCGTCCGACAGCGCGGCGTCGAGCTGTTCGCGATACATCGCCGCCGATTGCGCCGACGGGGCGGGCGGGCGCGCGCGCAGCCCCTCGACCGCCTGGACCAGCCGCTTCAACCGCACCTGCGCCGCGGCGAGATTCTCCCACGAGAATTCGAGCTCGCTGCGATAATGCGCCTGCAGGCACAGCATCCGATAGGCGAGCGGGTGGAAGCCGCGATCGACCAGCGCCGCCAGCGTGAGGAACTCGCCCGAGGATTTGCTCATCTTCCCCGCGCGTTCGACGAGGAAGTTATTGTGCATCCACAAAGTCGCGCCGGTATCGGCGCAGCCGCAATGCGCCTGGTTCTGCGCGATCTCGTTGGGGTGGTGGATCTCGCGGTGGTCGATCCCGCCGGTGTGGATGTCGAATTTCTCGCCGAGATATTTCTTGCTCATCACCGAGCATTCGAGATGCCAGCCCGGCGCGCCGCGGCCCCAGGGCGAATCCCATTCCATCTGGCGGTTCTCGCCCGGCGGGGAGGTGCGCCAGATCGCGAAGTCCTGCGCGTGGCGCTTACCGGCGACGGGGTCGATCCGGCTTTCGCCCTCATCGTCGCGCGCGCGGGCGAGCCGGCCGTAATCGGGGACGGTCGAGACGTCGAAATAGAGCCCGCTGTCGAGCTGATAGCAATGCTTGGCCTCGATCGACCGCGCGAAATCGATCATCTCGGCGATATGATCGGTGGCGAGCGGGAAGCGGCTGGGATCGCCGATGTTGAGGTCTTTGAGGTTCTGCTTGAACGCCTGCGTATAATGCGCGGCGATCGCCCAGATATCCTGGCCCGATTTCTTCGCCGCCGCTTCCATCTTGTCGTCGCCGGCGTCGGCGTCCGAGGTCAGATGGCCGACATCGGTGATGTTGATGATATGGGTGAGGTCATAGCCCTTCCACCGCAAGGCGCGTGCCAGCGTGTCGGTGAACACATAAGCGCGCAGATTGCCGACATGGGCGTAATTATAGACCGTCGGCCCGCACGAATAGACGCCGACCTTGGGGGCCGCGAGCGGCGCGAAGGTTTCCAGCTCGCGGGTGAGGCTGTTGTAAAGGACGAGAGGGGCGCCGTGCATATCTGCGCTCCTACGGGTCAAACCGGGCCGGGGCAACGCCGGGATCACCCCGGAAACGAAAGCCCCCGCCAGCCGGGAGTCTGGCGGGGGCGGGCGCGACGACGAATCGCTGCGCCATCTCGTGCGGCGGATCGCCGGCCTGCTCGCAAGGCCGGTTGCCGCCGTAAGCGTCGAGGGACCATTTCGCGGGACAACATCACGCCGATATTTCAACAGGCCGCCCAAACATTTCAGATTGTTTCAATGCGGCCACGCCGGGGATGCTCGATTCCCCCGTCATCCCCACGAAGGCGGGGGTCCGTTCGCACAGGTCAGCAATAGAGCCGCGCCGCCAGCCGGAGTGGATTCCCGCCTGCGCGGGAATGACGAGAAGGATCAGCGCCCCAGCGCAAGCGGCAGGTTGACGGTGGCGATCGCGCCGCCGCTGTCGCGGTTGGCGAGGCTGACCTGGCCTTCGTGTCGCGCGACGATCGCGCGGGCGATCGCCAGGCCCAGCCCGGTGCCACCGGTCGCGCGGTTGCGCGAAGGGTCGCCGCGGACGAACGGGTCGAACAATCGCTCGGCCTGAGCCGGGTCGATCCCCGGGCCGTCGTCCTCGATGCGGATCGTCGCGGTGGTTTCCTCGGTCGTCCAATTGACCCGCGCCGCGCCGCCATAGCGGATCGCATTGCCAATCAAATTGGTGAGCATCCGCCGCAACGCGCGCGGATCGCCGCGCACCACCGCGCGCGAGCCGGGCGAAAGCGACACCGCCGCGCCGCCGACGCTCATATCCTCGACCACGCTGTCGAGCAGGCTGCCGAGCTCGACCAGCGACGCGTCGCGCTCGCCCGCCTCGTCGCGCGCGAAGCCCAAAGTGTCGCTGATCATCGCACGCATCTCATCGATGTCGGCGACCGCGCGGTTGCGGGCTTCCTCGGGCAATTGCTCGATCCAGAAGGCGAGCCGCGACAGCGGGGTGCCCATATCGTGCGCGATCGCCGCGAGCATCGCGGTGCGCTGCTCGGCGTGGCGCGCGAGGCGATCGTGCATGTCGGCGACCGCGGTAGTCAGCGCGCGCACCTCGGCCGGGCCGCGCGCGGGAAAGACCGGGCGCGCCGCCCCCGCGCGCGCCTGATCCGCCGCATCGGCGAGCCGGCGCAGCGGGCGTGAGATGGCGAGCGCGATCCACCACGCCGGAATCGCGAGCAGCGCGATCGTGATGAGCATCGCGACGAGCGTGCGGCTGTGCCAGTTGCTGAAGCGCGGGCCGGGGCGTCCCTCGACGATCCGCCACCCCGCCGGGGTGCGCCAGCCGAAGGCGAAGCCGCCGATGAACGCGCTGGGGATGCCGGGCGGGGTGCGGAAGATCAGCGCGACCACGTCCTGCGCCGGCACGTTGAGCGCGGCGGCCAGCCGGCGCGCGGCATCGGCATCGGGACGCTCCCGCCCCAACGACACCGGCGGACGATCGGCGGTATAGATGCGCAGCGGCGGGCCGGGATCGCCGGGCTGGCGCCCGGTGCGCATCGCATAAGCGATGCTGGCGATGCCGCGCGGCGGGTCCTTCGGCGGGGGGCCGTTGAAGGTGACGACGAACAGCACCACCGCGGTGAGCACCACCGCGCCCAGCACCAGCACGACGATCGGCGCCGCGATCGAGCGCGACGCGCGGGGATCAGCGACGGTCGACATCGACGACGAACATATAGCCTTCGTTGCGCACGGTACGGATCAGCTCGTCATCCCCGTCGCGCGCGAGCTTGCGGCGGAGGCGGCTGATCTGCACGTCGATCGCGCGGTCGAAATGCTCGGCATTCACCCCGCGCGACAGATCGAGCAGCTGATCGCGGGTCATCACCCGGCGCGGATGCTCGACGAAGGCGAGCAGCAGGCGGAACTCGCCGTCGGACAGGTTGATCACCACGTCTTCGGGATCGATCAGCTGCCGCCCGACCGGATCGAGCCGCCAGCCAGAGAAGCGCAGATGCGGCCGTTCGCCCGGCGCGGCGCGCGCGCCGCCCTGGTTGCGGCGCAGCACCGAGCGGATTCGCGCGAGCAATTCGCGTGGGTTGGCGGGCTTGGCGACATAATCGTCGGCGCCCATTTCCAGCCCGACGATCCGATCGATCTCCTCGCCGATCACCGACAGGATGATCACCGCGGGGGAAGTGGCGCGGTCGAGCGAGCGCAGGATCGATAGCCCGTCCTCGCCCGGCATCATCACGTCGAGCACGATCAGCGCGTAATTTTCGGTGGCGAGCAGCCGGCGCATCTCGGTGCCGTCGGCAGCGGTGTCGACGATATAACCGTGGGTGGCGAGGAAGCCCGCGGTCAGCTCGCGGATGCCGGGATCGTCGTCCACGATCAGCAGGCGCGTTTCCATATCCATATCGGCGATGGGATGTAGCATGAACCGCCGATTAGGCGAGCCATGTCTCGCGCGCGTTTCACCGCTGAAACAATTGCACTTGTATGACGCCTAACTTGCCTTTGTGGCGGCACGCTGATAGGGGACCTTCGTTCACGGCGCGGACGTTGTTCGTCGCCGGGTTAGGTGTTTGGCCGAAAGCCATCGATTCGGAGAAGTGCGGGTTTATGCAGATCATCGTTCGCGACAATAACGTCGACCAGGCGCTGCGCGCGCTCAAGAAGAAGCTGCAGCGTGAGGGCGTCTATCGCGAGATGAAGCTCCGTCGCCACTATGAGAAGCCGTCGGAAAAGCGCGCGCGTGAGCGTGCCGCTGCCGTGCGCCGCGCCCGCAAGCTGGAGCGCAAGCGCGCCGAGCGCGACGGCGCCCGGTAAGCAAGACCTATCGTGCCGCCCCCGCTCCGGCGGGCGGCGCGTGGAATCCGAATCGCGACGGGGCGTGCGTGGCGCGACCCGGCTCATCCTTGAGGGTTAGTATGTCGACCGTCACCGCCGTCCCGATTCCGCCCGTCAAGCGCAGCTATATCGTGTGGCTGGTGGTCGGCATCGTCGCCGCGCTGGTCGCGGCGACCGCGCTCGCGTTTCAGGGCGACGATTTCCTCACCCGCAACGCCCGCCAAAAGGGCGTCGTGACCACCGCGTCGGGTCTGCAATATAAGGTGCTGACCCCCGGCAACGGCGCGAAGCCGACCGATACCGACGTGGTGCTGGTGAATTACGAGGGCAAGCTGCTCAACGGCACGACCTTCGACAAGTCGCAGCAGCCGACCCCGTTCCCGGTGACCGGGGTGGTGCCGGGCTTCAGCGAAGGGCTGAAGCTGATGCCCAAGGGCTCGAAGTATCGCTTCTGGATCAAGCCGTCGCTCGGTTATGGCGCCGAGACGAAGGGGCCGATCCCGGGCAATTCGACCCTGGTGTTCGACGTCGAGATGATCGACTTCCTGCCTGAGGCGGTGATCCGCCAGATGCAGATGCAGCAGCAAATGGGCGGCGCGGGCGCGGCCGGTGCTGCTGGTGCTGGCGCAGAAGGCGTCCCGGGCGCGCCGCCGCACCCGTAAGCAGGGCGGACTCCCATCGTTTTCGTCATTCCCGCCTTCGCGGGAATGACGATGTTTTGAGATTGCCTGACGATCAGGCCTCGTTCGATTTTCAGTAGTTGCCCGGCGCCTTGCGCGATTCGATGATCCGCTGGCTTTCGCCCTCGAGCACCAGCGCGGTCAGGCGGCCGCTGGCGAAGGCGCCGGTATCGATCCCGATCCGGTTGTGGCGGATTTCCGGGGCATCGCTGATCGTATGCCCGTGGACGACCACACCGTCGAAACTGCCCTCATAGGTCAGGAAATCGCGGCGGATCCACCGCAGGTCGGAGTCGCGCTGTTCGTCGAACGGCAGCCCGGGGCGCATGCCGGCATGGACGAAGCGATAATCGCCGAGCGCGACGCCGTTGCCGAACGAATCGAGGAAGGCGAGATGCTCGGCGGGCACCGCGTCGCGGATCAGCCCGGCGAGCTGCTCGAAATCGCATGCGTCATAGACGTCGGGGTCGACGCCGTAGCTGAGCAGCGTCTCGCGCCCGCCCGCGCGGTGGAAGACCGATAGCGCGCTGCGATCGCCCTCGGCGGCGTGGAGCAGCAATTCTTCGTGATTGCCCTTGATGAAATGGCAGATGCGGTCCGACGCGGCGAGCGCCATCGCGCGCTCCACCACGCCGCGCGACTCGGGGCCGCGATCGATCAGGTCGCCGAGCAGGATCAGCTGCACTTCGCCCGTCGCGGTCGCGCTGTCGCGGTCGATCAGCGCGAGCAAATCGTCGAAGCAGTCGCGCCGCCCGTGGATGTCGCCGATCGCATAGACGCGCAGCCCCGCGGGCAATCGCGGCGGCTCGACGACGGGGGCAGGGGCCGATTTACGGAAGAGACGCGAAATCACCATATGGACGCGCGACGATATAGCCGCGCCGCCGGCAGGCTCAAGGGAATCCCGCGTTCGGGCCCGTCGTCAGGCGGCGTGCCGGCGGATCGCGGGCAGCGATTTGCCGGGGATCGCGTCGCCCCAGATGCCGCGGGTGTCGAGGACATATTTGTCGGCGCGTTCCTCCGCCGGCACCGAGCGGAAGATATCGTGATCGACCAGCACGATCATGATCGGGCAATCGGCCAGCGCGCTATCGATGTCGATCAGCCGCGCGCCGGCCGCGGCCAGTGAAGCGGGGAGCGCGCGCGCATAGGGCTCGACCACCGCGATCCGCTCGCCGAAGCGCTCGGTCAACGCCTCGACCGCCTTGAGCGCGGGGCTTTCGCGGAAATCGTCGATATTGGGTTTGAAGGCGAGCCCGAGGCAGGCGACCGGCGCGCCCGGCAGCGCCTCGAGCAATTCGGTTGCGCGCTCGATCACCCAGTCGGTCTTGCCGTCGTTGACTTCGCGCGCGGTGCGGATCAGCGGGGTTCCGGCGGGATCGGCGTGGACGAGGAACCACGGATCAACCGCGATGCAATGCCCGCCGACGCCAGGGCCGGGCTGGAGGATGTTGACCCGCGGGTGGCGGTTGGCGAGGCGAATCACCTCCCATACATCGACCCCCATCTTGTCCGCGACGATGCTCAGCTCGTTGGCGAAGGCGATGTTGACGTCGCGGAAGGCGTTTTCGGTCAGCTTGGTCATCTCCGCCGCGCGCGCATTGGTGGTGACGCAGGCGCCGCGCACGAAGCGGCGGTAGAAGGAGAGGGCCTTGCGCGCGCAGCGCGGGGTGATCCCGCCGATGACGCGATCGTTATCGATCAGCTCGACGAGGATGCGCCCCGGCAGCACGCGTTCGGGGCAATAAGCGATCGCGACGTCCGCCGCCTCGCCCGACGCGCCCGGCACCTTGAGGTCGGGGCGCAATTTGGCGAGCAGATCGCGCACCTCCTCGGTCGTGCCGACGGGGGAGGTGGATTCGAGCACCACGGTGTCGCCCGGCTTCAATACCGTCGCGATCGTCGTCGCGGCGCGCAGCACATAGCCGATATTGGGCGCGTGATCCTCGCCGAAGGGCGTGGGGACCGCGATGACGAAGACGTCCGCTGGCTCGATCGCGAGCGAGGCGCGCAGATTGCCGCGCGCCACCACGCCCGAAACCAGCCCGTCGAGATCGACTTCCTCGATATGCACGCGGCCCGAATTGACCGTCTCGACCACCGCCGGATCGACGTCGATGCCGACCACCTTTGCCCCGGTGCGCGCGATCACCGCGGCGGTGGGCAGGCCGATATAGCCCAGCCCGAGCACCGCGACCTTCAGCTCAACCTCGCCCATCATCGGCAATCAACCCCCTGCAATCACCCGTGCGATCCGCGAGGCGGCTTGGCCGTCCCCGAACGGATTATGGGCGCGCGCCATCGCGGCATAGGCTGCCTTGTCGTTGATAAGCGTGAAAACTTCGGAAACGATGCGATCGGCGTCGGCGCCGACCAGCCGCGCCGTGCCGGCAGCGATCCCCTCGGGCCGCTCGGTCGTATCACGCATCACCAGCACCGGCTTGCCCAGCGCGGGCGCTTCCTCCTGCACCCCGCCCGAATCGCTCAGCGCGAGGTGGCACAGCCCCAGCGCGCGGATGAAATGCGGGTAATCGAGCGGATCGATCCGCGCGACGTTCGGCCGGTCGCCGAGGATCGCGTCCATCACCGCGCCGACATTGGGATTGGGATGCATCGGGAACAGCACCGCGACATCGTCATGCGCGGCGATGCGCGCGATGGCATTGGCGATATTGGCCATCCCGTCGCCGAAATTCTCGCGGCGATGCGTGGTGACGAGAACGATCTTCTTCCCCGCGAAGCGCGCCGCGATCGGGTCGAGCCCCGTGGCGAGCGCGGGATCGGCGGCGATCCGCGCGCTGGTCCATTGCAGCGCGTCGATCACGGTATTGCCGGTAACGTGAACCCCGGCGGTGATATTCTCGCGCGCCAGCGCCTCGGCGGCGGTGGCGGTGGGGGCGAAGTGCAGGTCGGCGATCGGCGCGACGATGCGGCGGTTCACCTCCTCCGGCCAGGGGTGATAGATATTGCCCGAACGCAGCCCGGCCTCGACATGCGCCACCGGGATGCGGCGATAATAAGCCGCCAGCGCTCCTGTCATCGCGGTGGCGGTATCGCCCTGGACGATCACCCGATCCGGCTTGAGGCGGTCCATCGCCTCGCCGAGCCCGGTGAGCAGCCGCGCGGTGAGCCGATCGAGCGTCTGCCCCGGTTCCATCAGGTCGAGGTCGACATCGGGGGTCAGCCCGGCGATCGCCAGCACCTGATCGAGCAGCCCGCGATGCTGCGCGGTGACGCAGATCAACGGGTCCACGCCGGGCGTCTCCGCCAGCGCACGGGCGACCGGAAACAATTTGATGGCTTCGGGCCGGGTGCCGAATATGAGCAGGATCTTCATCGCCGCCTGCTCTATTCGTCGTTGTTTAAGGACGGGCTAACCTTGCCCGCATAGTTAAGGGAATTGTCGCCGCCGACGGCGATGGATAATGCCGGCCGCGTTGCATCGGGGATGAATGAATGTCGATCAAGCCATTGCGTAAGGCCGTTTTTCCCGTCGCGGGCCTCGGCACCCGCTTCCTTCCGGCGACCAAGGCGATGCCGAAGGAGATGCTGACCATCGTCGATAAGCCGCTGATCCAATATGCGGTGGAGGAAGCGCTCGAGGCGGGGATCGAGCAGATCATCTTCGTCACCGGGCGCGGTAAATCGGCGCTCGAGGATCATTTCGACATTTCCTACGAGCTGGAGGCGACGCTCAAGGACCGCGGCAAGAGCCTCGCGGCGATCGAGGGCATCCGGCAGAAGCCCGGCTCGCCGGTTTATGTCCGCCAGCAGGAGCCGCTCGGGCTGGGCCACGCGGTGTGGTGCGCGCGCGAGATCGTCGGCGACGAGCCGTTCGCGGTGCTGCTGCCGGACGAGCTGATGGTCGGCCAGCCCGGGCTGCTCGCGCAGATGGTCGAGGTCTATCAGCGCACCGGCGGCAATGTGATCGGGGCGCTGGAGATTCCGGCGGAGCAGACCGACAAATATGGCATCATCTCCCCCGGCGCGCGCGACGGCCGCGTCGTGGAGGTGGCGGCGCTGGTCGAAAAGCCCGCTTTGGGCACCGCGCCGTCCAACCTGATGATTCCGGGCCGTTACATCCTGCAGCCCGAGGTGATGAAGATCCTCGACAATCCCGTCCGCGGCGCGGGCGGCGAAATCCAGCTCACCGATGCGATGGCGCAGCTGATCGGGCAGCAGCCGTTCAGCGGCGTGATGTTCGACGGTCAGCGGTATGATTGCGGCGACAAGGCCGGCTATATCCAGGCCAATCTCGCGCTCGCGCTGGCGCGGGACGATATCGGGCCGGTGGTGCGCGATTTCGCGCGGCAGTTGCTCGCTTGACGGTCCTCGTCACCGGGATCGCGGGTTTTATCGGCCACGCCGTTGCCGCCGCGCTCGCCGCGCGCGGCGAGCAGGTGGTCGGGATCGACAATCTCAACGATTATTACGATCCCGCGCTCAAACACGCGCGGCTGGCCGATCTGCGCGCGCGTTTCGGTGACGCGGTCGCGTTCGTGAAGGGCGATATCGCCGACGACGAAGCGCTCGATGCGGCGGTCGCCGGGCGTCAGGTGGACCGGATCGTCCATCTCGCGGCGCAGGCGGGGGTGCGTTACTCGCTGGAAAACCCCCGTACCTATGTTCGCTCGAACCTTGCCGGGCACGTCAACATGCTCGAACTGGCGCGCGGGCTGGCGGTGCGCCATCTCGTCTATGCCTCATCTTCCTCGGTCTATGGCGGCAACCGCCAATTGCCGTTCCGGGTGGAGGATCGCGCCGATCATCCCGTCTCGCTTTACGCGGCGACCAAGAAGTCGGACGAGTTGCTTAGCGAAAGCTATGCACATCTGTTCCGCATCCCGCAGACCGGGTTGCGTTTCTTCACGGTGTACGGGCCGTGGGGGCGGCCGGAGATGGCGGTGTGGCTGTTTACCGCGGCGATTCTGGCAGGTCAGCCGATCAAGGTGTTCAACGGCGGCGCGATGCGGCGGGACTTCACCTATATCGACGATATCGTCGCCGGCGTCCTCGCCGCGCTCGATCGGCCGCCGGCTGATGACGGGGCAGCGAAGCCCGGCGGCAGCATTTCCCCGCATGCCATCTACAATCTCGGCAACAACAATGCCGAAGAACTGACGCGGCTGATCGAGGTGATCGAGGAAGCCTGCGGCCGGCCGGCGGTGCGCGAACTGCATCCGATGCAGCCGGGCGACGTTTCGGCGACCTATGCGGATATCGCCGCGGCCGCGCGCGATCTGGGCTTCACGCCGTCGACGTCGATCGAGCGCGGGGTGCGCGCATTCGTCGACTGGTATCGCGCGCATTACGCGATCTGACCGCATAATATCATCCGCCCCGGCGGAGGCCGGGTCCAGCATCGGGCCGATAGTAACTGGACTCCGGCCCGCGCCGGGGTGGAAAGCAATGTTGCCGGCCAACGCTCTACGCTCATTCGGACGGATGCGTCGTCGCCCTGCCGCCGGATCGCAGGCAAAAAAATAGCGGCCCGAAGACCGCTATTTCTTCCGATTTCTCGGGGAAATCAGTTGCTGCTCGACTTGCTATCCGAGTCGGCGATCACAACGATGCCCGCGATCACAGCAGCCGCCGCGAGAACGGCGACGATCACGCCACCGCCGGCCAGCTTGTCCTTCTTCGCGCTCGGCGACGCCGCACGGGCCTGGCCGATCGAAAGGCTGGACGCCGGATTGGCCGAAGCGGCCATAGCCGGGGCAACCGCCAGCGAAGCAGCGGCAGCAGCGGCAATGTACTTGGCAAGACGCATTGAAAAACTCCCTTTCCGGTCCGTCGGCCTAATTGCATCAACCTCCGGGCTTTGCAAGCCTCTAAAGCCCGATCGTTAACAAAGTTCCGCGGTGCTGCGTCATCCAGTTGTAATTCTGCAACGGCAGCCGGGGTCCTTCGGCAATCGGATGGTGCGAAATGTAAAATAGAGTAAATCCGCGAGTAACAATTTCCCCGCCGGGTCTTCGCCGAACGGCACGATCGCACGAATCGCTTCGAGTGCGGCAAGGCTGCCGATCATGCCGACCATTGGGCCGAGCACGCCGTCTTCTGCGCAGGACACGCCTTCGCGCGCGGGATCGTCGCCGACGAGGCAGCGGTAGCACGGCTTGTCCGCTTCCCAGCCACGATAGACTGCGACTTGTCCTTCGAACTGGCCGACCGCCGCCGAAACGAGCGGGATGCGCGCGCCGAGCGCAGCATCGGCAACCGCGAGACGGGTGTCGAAACTGTCGCTACCGTCGATCACGACGTCCGCGCCGTCGAGCAGCGCGGGTGCATTGTCGCGATCGAGCCGCACCGGTCGTTGTTCGATCGCGACATGCGGGTTGATCGCGGTTGCCGCCCGCGCGGCGGCGGCGATCTTCGGCGTCCCCACGTCGGTGGTGCGGAAGATCGTCTGTCGCTGGAGATTGGAGGCGTCGACGCGATCGTCGTCGATCAGGATCAGCCGCCCGACCCCCGCGCCGGCGAGATATTGGATCGCGGGTGAGCCGATGCCCCCGGCGCCGACCAGCGCGACGGTCGCGCGCTTCAATCGCAGCTGCCCGGCACCGCCGATTTCCTTGAGGACGATATGGCGCGCGTAACGCGCCAGTTCGTCGGGCTCGAGCGTCAATCCCTCCATGAGAAGGTGAGCGCGGTGCGGTACCAGGTATCCGATTGCGGGGTCGGCACATTGTCTCGCGTGACGCGCGAGACGATGCCGGCCGAATATTGTTCGACCGTCGGGCAGCCGATCGCGCGGGGCACGATCCGCCGCACCGTTCCGGCATTGTCGATCAGCACCGCCAGATCGACCCGCAGCACATAGCCGTCGCTGCCGCGCTGCGCCGCCGCGCACCGCCCCGCCGCGACTTCGGCCTGCACGAACGGCGACAGGCTCGCGCCGCTCGGCCAGTGGCGGGCCAGCGGCAGATCGGGCAGCTGCGTCCAGTCGGCGGGCGGCGGCGCGATGACCGGGGCGGGCGCCGGCGCCGGTGGCGCTTGAAGTTGCAGAAGAAGGGCGGCGAGCAGGATCACAAGCCGGTCGACCCGAACCCGCCGGCGCCGCGCGTCGTATCGTCCAGCGTCGCGACCTCCGCCAGCGTGGCGCGTTGCACGAGGGCAGGGACGAGCTGCGCGATTCGCTGGCCGCGCGTTACCGCGAATGCCGCGTCGCCGAGATTGGCGAGGATCACCTTCACCTCGCCGCGATAGTCGCTGTCGATCGTGCCGGGGGTGTTGAGGCAGGTGACGCCGTGATTGAGCGCAAGGCCCGAGCGCGGGCGCACCTGCACCTCATAGCCCGCCGGAATGGCAAGCGCGAAGCCGGTCGCGACGGCGTGGCGCGCGCCGGGGGCGAGCGTCACGTCTTCCGCCGCCACCACATCCATTCCCGCCGCGCCGGCGGTCGCGTAGACGGGGAGCGGCAGACCTTCGCCGTGCGGCAGGCGCTTCAACTTGATCGAGATCGGTTCGAGCATCGTCGCATCATATAGCGCGGCCATTGCAACGCGCTAGCGGGGCCGACGTAAGCCGTCGACAATCAGCGGGGCGATCCCGGGAGACGGGGCGGTCTTAGTCCAAGGCGTCCGCGATCCGCGTCGCCAGCCGATCGGCGACCGCGTCCTTGGGCAATTTCTCCCAGCTTTCGACCCCGTCGGCGGTGACGATATGGATCGTATTGGCGTCGCCGCCCATCACGTCGCCCGATACGTCGTTGGCGACGATCCAGTCCGCGCCCTTGCGCGCGCGCTTGGCGGTGGCGTGATCGATCACCTGCTCGGTTTCGGCGGCGAAGCCGATGACGAGGCGGGGGCGGTGGTCGCCCTTCGCCAGCGTCGCCAATATGTCGGGGTTCTCCGCCAGCCGCAGCGTCGGGGTGCCACCGCTGCCGTCCTTCTTGATCTTCTGCGGCGCGGCGCCCTTCGCGCGCCAGTCCGCCACCGCGGCGACCATCACCGCGGCGTCCGCCGGGAGCGCCGCATCGACCGCCGCCGCCATCTCGCGCGCCGTCTCGACATCGACGCGGGTCACCCCGAGGGGGGTCGGCAGCGCGACCGGGCCGGCGACCAGCGTCACCCGCGCGCCGAGCCGGGCGAGCGCGCCGGCGATCGCGAACCCCTGTTTCCCGGAGCTGCGATTGGCGATGTAGCGCACCGGATCGATCGGCTCGTGGGTCGGCCCGGCGGTGATCAGGACATGCTTGCCGGCGAGCGGCGCGGGCGCATCGCGCGCGGCAAGCGCGGCCTCGATCGCGGCGAAGATCGCCGGCGGCTCGGGCAGCCGGCCGGGGCCATATTCGCCGCACGCCATCGCGCCTTCATCGGGTTCGAGCACGGTCACCCCGTCGGCGCGCAATTGGGCGACGTTGCGGCGGGTCGCCGCGTGCTGCCACATGCGCACATTCATCGCCGGCGCCGCCAGCACCGGCTTGTCGGTGGCGAGCAGCAAGGTGGTGGCGAGATCGTCGGCGATTCCTGCCGCCATCCGCGCGAGCAGATCGGCGGTGGCGGGCGCGACGACCACCAGATCGGCCTCGCGGCTGAGCTGGATATGCCCCATCTCCGCCTCGTCCTTGAGGTCCCACAAGGTCGTATAGACCTTGTCCTCCGACAAAGCCGCGAGCGTCATCGGGGTCACGAAATGCGCGCCGCTTTCGGTCAGCACGCAGCGGACGCGGTGGCCGGCCTTGCGCAACAGCCGCACCAGCTCGCACGCTTTATAGGCGGCGATCCCGCCGCCGACGATCAACAGGATGCGCTTCATCTTCCCATTCCTATCGGACCACCCGGGTCACCGTGATGCGGCGCGTGTTACGCGCGGCGGCGATCAGGTCGCGCAGGCCGTCGGGAACGAACGCCAACCCGACGAGCAGCACCGGCGCGGCGAGCAGCCCCCAGTAGAAATTGTTGAGCCGCGCGAAACAGCCGATCAGCACGCCATAAGCGATCAGCATCGCCGCGACGCGCGACGCCAGCGGATGATCGGGCACCGTCCAGCCGAACAGCGCCAGCGCGATCACCGGCGCGGCGACGGCGAACGGGAAAACCTCCAGGATCGTCGCGTGCTTCAGCGTCATTGCGTAGAACCACGCGCCGTTGAGGCCGCTCCAGCCGTCCGACGCAAGGTCGAGCGGCCCGGTGACTCGCGACACTGCGAGCGCATGGAATGCGACCACTGCCGCGAGCACGAGCAACGACAGGCACCAGCCCGAGGTTTCGCGGCGGTGTCCGCCGAACAATGCAAAGCCGGCCATCACCAGCACATATAGTGCGGCGGTCTCGCGAATCAGCATCGCGCTCGTCGCCAGCGCGACGGCGGTGATCCAGCGCCCTGCGCGCCGCTCGGCGAGCGACCAGGCGATCAGCAGCGCCGCCCAGATCTCGTGAAAGGCGACGAGCGCGGGCTGGAGCGCTGCGATCAACCCGCCGGCGAGCAGCAGCCCCGCAATGATGTGCGGCGCGCGTGCGGGGAGGAACTCGCCGAGCCGCGACAGCCACGCCGCCGCGGTCGCGGCGACCAGCCCCCATAGCAGCAGGACCGCGCCCCATTCGGGCATCGCCGCCCTGACCCGCGCCAGCGTCGGCAAGCGGACGGTGACGAACGGGCGCAGCGGGTAGCTCCGCGCGCGCATCTCGCGGGCTGCCGCCTGATAATAATCGTCGCCGTGCCGCATATCGCCGACGATCACGTCATAGAGCGCGACGTCGAGCGAGCTGCTGTCGTGGCGCGCATTGTCCGGCGCCGCCGCGCCGCGCCACGGCTGGATCGTGAAGGCGGCGATCAACAACAGCAGGACGATCAGCGCGCCGCGTGCCCGTGCGGTGGGCCAGCCGGCATAGCGCGACGGCGCGGCGAGCCAGATCGGCGCGAAGCGACTCACCACCAATGCAGCGCGAGCAGTGCCGCGCCCGCTCCGGCGACCGCCGCGACCAGCGCCACCGCGGCATAGCGCCAGCCGCCGCCGATCCGCACCACCTCGATATCGCGCAGCGGCGGGGCAGGGGGGGCGCCGCCGGGTGCGGGAAAACGCTCCTCGATGCGGCGGACCAGCTCGGGGAGGCGCGCCAGCGTGCGGAAATCGCCGATCAGCCGGTCGGCGATCGCGGCTTCCGGCCCCAGCTCGGTGCGGATCCATTCCTCCACCACCGGTCCGGCGGTGTCCCACATATTGATATCGGGATCGAGGCTGGTCGCCACGCCCTCGACCATCACCATCGTCTTCTGGAGCAACAAAAGATGCGGCTGGGTCGCCATGTCGAAATCGCGGGTGATCGAGAACAGCCCGTCGAGCATCATCCCGATCGACATTTCCTTCACCGGCAGGCCGCGCATTGGTTCGCCCACCGCGCGCAACGCGGTGGCGAACTCGGCGACATTGTGGTGCGGCGGGACATAGCCGGCCTCGAAGTGGATCTCGGCGACGCGGCGGTAATTGCCGGTGATCAGCCCGTAGAGAATCTCCGCCAGCCAGATCCGTGCGCGGCGGTCGATCCGGCCCATGATGCCGAAATCGATCGCCGCGATGCGATTGCCGGGGACGGCGAACAGATTCCCCTGATGCATGTCGGCATGGAAGAAGCCCTCGGCGATCGCCTGCCGCAGAAAGGCGTGAACCAGGGTGCGCGCCAGCACCGGCGGATCGAAGCCCGCTTCGAGCAGCGCGGCGCGATCGGTGAGCTTGATGCCGTCGATCCATTCGATCGTCAGCACCTTGCCGGTGGTGCGCTGCCAGTCGACCGTCGGGACGATATAGCCCGGCTCGGCGGTCATCCCCTCGGCAAGTTCGGAGGCCGAGGCCGCCTCGCGCCGCAGATCGAGCTCGCGCGCCGTCCAGCGCTTGAAGGTCTCGATCACCAATCTCGGCTGGAGCCGCGCGATTTCGCCGCCCATCGGCTCGACCTGCGCCGCGGCCCATTCATAGGTCTCGATCGCACGGGCGAATTCGTCCTCGACCCCCGGCCGCAGCACCTTGACCGCGACCTGCCGTCCGTCGGTCGTCACCGCGCGGTGGACCTGCGCGATCGAGGCGGCGCCGACCGGCGCCTCCTCGATGCTCTGGAACAATTCCTCGAGCGGGCGGCCGAGGCTCGCGCGCAAGATCGGGCGAATTTCCGCGAACGGCACCGGCGGCACCGCATCCTGCAGCCGCAGCAGATCGTGCGCCGCGGCCTCGCCGATCAGATCGGGGCGCGTCGCGAGCGTCTGGCCGAGCTTGATCGCGGCGGGGCCGATCGCCTGGAATGCATCGGCATAGCGCGGCACCGCCGGGGTGCGCGCGCCGAACCGCGCGATGCGCAGCAGGTGGCGCAGCCGCGGCGGGGTATTCGCGTCGCGTTCGATCCCGCGCAGCGCCCCGTGGCGCGCGAGAATCCGGCCCCATTTGAGGAGCCGCCAGCTATGAACGAGCGCGGAGGTCAAATCTTCCAGCCGCTATGGATCGCCACCAGCCCGCCGAGCAGCGGCTCGACCTTGGTCTGGACGAAGCCGGCGTCGCGGATCATCGCCTCGAACGCGGGCATGTCCGGGAAGCGGCGGATCGATTCGATCAGGTAGCGATAGCTGTCGCGATCATGCGCCAGCGCGGCGCCGATGCGCGGCACCAGATGGTGCGAATAAGCGTCATAGACCTCGCGGAACCCCGGCCATTGCGTGGTCGAGAATTCGAGGCAGAAGAAGCGCCCGCCGCGCCGCAGCACGCGATGCGCCTCGCGCAGCGCCTTCGGAATATCGGTGACGTTGCGGATGCCGAAGGCGATCGTATAGCCGTCGAAGAAACGATCGGGGAAGGTCAGCGTCTCGGCATTGGCCTCGGTCCAGACGAGATCGTCGATCCCGCGCTGCTGCGCGCGCTCGATCCCGACTTCGAGCATCGCCGGGTTGATGTCCGCCACCGTGACGCTCGCCCCGGCGCGCTGGAGGCGGAAGGCGATGTCGCCGGTGCCGCCCGCCATGTCGAGGATCTGCTCGCCCGCGCGCGGTTTCACGCGGCGGACGAAGCGATCCTTCCACAGCCGGTGCATCCCTGCGGACATCGCGTCGTTCATCAGATCGTAGCGGCTGGCGACGCTGGCAAAGACCCCGCCGACGCGGGCGGTCTTTTCCGCCGGCGATACTTCTTCATAGCCAAAGGAGACGGTTTCGCTCATGCGACGCAGCCCTAGCGGGGGCGGGGCGCGCGGGCTAGGGTCGATCGACATTCCCGGCGGGCGGCGGCATCCCCGCTATCCCATTCATCGTCATGCCGGACTTGATCCGGCATCCAGCGCAACGAGCGATGGCCTGTGTGGCTCTGGATGCCGGGTCGAGCCCGGCATGATGCCAAGAGGCAAGCGAGAACCATGCCCGAGCTTCCCGAAGTCGAAACCACCGTCCGCGGGCTCGCGCCGGTGCTGGAGGGCGCGACGATCGCCGCGATCGAAACGCGCCGCGCCGACCTGCGCCGCCCGTTCCCGGTCGATCTGCGCCAGCGGATGACGGGCACGCGGGTCGTCGCGCTCGGGCGCCGCGCCAAATATGGCCTGATCGACACCGATCGCGGCGATACCTTGATCTTCCATCTCGGCATGTCGGGGCGGTGGCGGATCGACCCGGGCGAATTGCTGCCGCACGATCATCTGCTGATCGATACCGGCGCGGGGCGGCGCATCGCGCTCAACGATCCGCGTCGATTCGGCTCGGTCGATCTGTGGCCGAGCGACGCATTGGCCGAATTCCCTGCCTTCGCGGCGCTGGGGCCGGAACCGCTCGGCCCGGGCCTGACCGGCGCTGGGCTGCACAAGGCGCTCGCGGGGCGGCGCGCGTCGATCAAGCTGATGCTGCTCGACCAGCGGATCGTCGCGGGGCTCGGCAATATATATGTCTGCGAGGCGCTGCATCTCGCGCGCATCGCGCCGCAACGCCCCGCGGGCGATCTGTCGCGTGCCAAGCTCGACCGGCTGGTCGAGGCGATTCGCGCGGTGCTGCTCTCCGCGATCGAGGCGGGGGGATCGACGTTGCGCGATTACGCCCGCCCCGATGGCGAGCTCGGCTATTTCTCCAAACAGTTCGCGGTCTACGGCCGCGAGGGCGAGGCATGCGCTTGCGGGGGAATCGTGGCGCGTTATGCCGAGGGCGGGCGATCGACCTTCTGGTGCCCGAAGTGCCAGCGTGGTTGACCGCGCCGGCATCCCGCGCTAAGGGCGCCGCTTCCAGGGCGAAGGGATTTCCCGGCGCCCTTTTTTCATCGACCAGATTTCGAGGACGTCAATGGCGAACACGCCGCAAGCGAAGAAGCGTATCCGTCGCAACCAGCGCCGGGCCGAAGTCAACGGTGCCCGCGTGGGCCGTATCCGCACCTTCGTGAAGCGGGTCGAAGCCGCGCTCGCCGCCGGCGACAAGACCGCGGCGACCGCCGCGCTGGCCGAAGCGCAGCCGGAACTGGCGCGCGGCGTCGCGCGGGGCGTGCTCCACGGCAATACCGCCAGCCGCAAGTTCTCGCGGCTGACGAAGCGCGTCGCGGCGCTCGCCTAACAGCTTCAGCACTTATTAAGCATAAGGCCCGTCGGATGCGTTCCGGCGGGCCTTATGCTGCGTCTGCGTATTGTCATCAAAGAGTCATGGATTCCCCGCGATTCGCGTGCAGCCATATTTGTGCGTTTTGGAATTCTGGCCTGATTTCAGCTGCTTGTTAAATTTTCGACGGATTTTGGCCGCTCCACGCGAGTCAACTTGTTTATTTCGAGAATGTGTCAGGCATCGGTCTTGATCGACTCACCGGCTTGTTCCTAAACCTCCCCTTGTCGCGCTGGCAGCCGTCGCGCGCCCAGACATTCAGCGTCGTATCCGACCGTGGCAGGGAACCACATCGGGGGACTTTTTTTGGTGGATTTCATGAGCCGTTGCGACACCCGTGTCGCGGCCGGGGGAGGGTTGTGCGTGGCGTTCAATGGTCGATATGCGGTGCAGGAGAGCGAAGCGGCACGGGCCTGGACCCGCGTGCGCGCCAGCCTGCGCGAATCGGCCGGCGCGCGTCTGTTCGAGCAATGGCTGAAGCCGATCGAACTGGTCGAGACGGGTGACGCCGATGCGATTCGGCTGACGCTGCCGTCGGCGTTCATGACCAACTGGGTCCGCAATCATTATGCGGACCGGTTGCTCCACGAATTCCGCGCGATTCTGCCGACGGTGCGCACCGTCGCGATCGAGACCGCGGCGGCGGCCGAAGCGCCGCTGACACTGGTGCCCGCGGTCGCCGCGCCGGCCGCCCCGGCCCCGGCACAGCCGGCCGGCGAGCGCCCGGTACTCGATCCGCGCTTCACCTTCGATCGCTTCGTCGCCGATGCGTCGAACAAGGTCGCGTTCAACGCCGCGCGTGCGCTCGCCGCGCCGGGGCCGGTGCGGTTCAGCCCGTTGTTCCTCCATTCGGGGACCGGGCAGGGCAAGACCCACCTGATGCACGCGATCGCGCATGAATTTCTCGCCGCGCAGCCCGATGCGCGGGTGATGTTCATGTCGGCCGAGCGCTTCATGTTCGATTTCGTCGCCGCGCTGCGCGCCCGCGATACCTTCGCGTTCAAGGCGCGGCTGCGCGGCTGCGATCTGCTGCTGATCGACGATCTGCAGTTCATCGCCGGCAAGGATTCGACGCAGGAAGAATTCTTCCACACCGTCAACGAGATCATGGCGGCGGGCAAAAGGCTGGTGATTTCCGCCGACCGCTGCCCGCAGGCGCTCGACGGGATCGAATCGCGTATCCTGGGGCGGATGGCGATCGGGCTGGTCGCCGATATCAAGACCCCGCCGCTCGAGCTGCGCCGCGCTATCCTCGATCGCAAGCTCGCCGACATGCCCGAAGGGGTGAAGGTGCCCGCCGAGGTGCTCGATCTGCTGGCGGGGCGGATTCGCACCAGCGTGCGCGAGCTCGAAGGCGCGCTCAACCGCGTCATCGCTTATGCCCAGCTCACCGGGGATGCGATCGACCTCGATTTCGCGATCAGCGTGCTCGGCGACGTGCTGCGCGGCGGCCAGCGCCGGATCACGATCGACGAGATCCAGAAGGCGGTCTCGGCGCATTTCGAACTGAAGCCGATCGACCTGGTTTCCGCGCGCCGTGCGCGGGCGGTGGCGCGGCCGCGGCAGATCGCCATGTATCTGGCGAAGCGCCTCACCACGCGCTCGCTGCCGGAGATCGGGCGCAAGTTCGGCGGACGCGATCATTCGACGGTGATCCACGCGGTGCGCCGGATCGAGGAGTTGCGCGACAGCGACAACGATATCGACGGCGCGGTGCGGTTGCTGATGCGGCAGCTCGAAAGCTGAAAATTCACGCCACCCTCACCCCCGGCTTCGTGCGGGGGTGGGGGACCGTGGCGATTTACGCGGCCTGCTGGAATTCCGGGGTGCGGACGGCCTCGCGCGTCACGACCGGGGCGGGGGTGTCCTGGCGAACCGCGGCGCGCTTCGCCTCCGGCGCGAGCAGCCGGCTGACCAGCACGATCAGCCCCATTGCGGCATAGGCCGCCACGACGCCCTCGATGCTGAACACCAGCCCGACCGCCAGCGCGATGCGCAGGATGTTCGGGTGAAAGCCGAAATCGTCGCCGAGGCGGCGGCAGACGCCGAAGATCTCGGGCTTGTCACTGGCGTTCTTGGCGTTGGCAGCGGACATCTTACAGGCTCCAATCGGGTGGCGAAGCGGCGCTTCGCGCTGATGCCCGTTACTCTGCAGGAGCCGTGCCAGATTATTATCTGATTGAAATTCAATGATTTAATTTCGGGGCTTGGCTGACGCGTACGCCCGGCTTGAGGTGTTGCGCCAATAGTTGGCGAATTCCACCAGTATCCCCGCGAAAGCGGGGACCCAGGGCCAAATCAACCGGCGCTATATTGTTTGGCTCTGCGTCCCCGCCTGCGCGGGATACAAGGGCTACGCGACCAGCCCCATCGCTTCCTGCGTGCTGCGCAGCACCGGCGCGGCGAGCGCGCGGGCCTTTTCCGCGCCGCGCGCGAGGATCGCGTCGATTTCGCCGCGATCGCCCAGCAGGCGGAGCATCTCGTCGCGAATCGGGCCGAGCTTGGCCACCGCGAGATCGGCCAGCGCCGGCTTGAACTGGCCGAAGCCCTTGCCGGCGAATTCCGCCACCACATCCTCCGGGGTGCGATCGGCCAAAGCGGCGAAGATCGTGACGAGGTTGCGCGCCTCGGCCCGAACCTCCAGCGCGTCCCACGAATCGGGCAACGGCTCGGGGTCGGTCTTGGCCTTGCGGAACTTGTCAGCGATCGTCTCGTCCGAATCGATCAGCTTGATCAGCGATTGCTCGGACGGGTTGGACTTGGACATCTTGGCCGAGGCGTCGCGCAGGCTCATGATGCGCGGCGCCTTCTTGCTCACCAGCGGCTCGGGCAGGGTGAACAAGTCGCGGCCGTAATCGAGGTTGAACTTGGTCGCGATATCGCGCGCCAGCTCCAGATGCTGCTTCTGATCCTCACCCACCGGTACATGGGTGGCGTTGTAGATCAGCACGTCCGCCGCCATCAGCACCGGATAATCGTACAGCCCGACCGAGGCGCCCTCGCGGTTCTTCCCCGCTTTGTCCTTGAACTGCGTCATGCGGTTGAGCCAGCCGACCCGCGCGACATTGTTGAGCAGCCATGCCAGTTCGCTATGCGCCGGCACGCGCGTCTGGTTGAACAGGATCGAACGCGCGGGATCGATCCCCGCGGCGACCAGGGTCGCGGTCATCTCGATCGTATTGGCGTAGAGATTGGCGGGCTCGATCCACTCGGTCAGCCCGTGGAGGTCGGCGATGAAATACATCGTCTCGCCCCCGGCGGCCTGCACCTCGTCCTGCATCGCCACCCACTGCTTCACCGCGCCAAGATAATTGCCGAGGTGGAGATTGCCGGTGGGCTTGATGCCGGAAACGACGCGCATGTTCTTCCCTTGCTGAGAATTATCGACGGATCAGCCTTCGTGCGTCGGCGAGCCGGAACGCGCCGAACAGGAAGGTCGCCGCCACGTAGACCAGCCCGCCGAGCGCGACCAGCACGAACATCGCCCCCCAGCGTTCGAGGCTCGGCCCGGTGGTATAGGGGCGGAACAGATCGTTGGCGAAATACATCACCCCGCCCATCAGCAGCGCCGCCGCCGCCAGCCGCCACGCGCGGCGGCGGAGTTGCGCATCGGGGGTGAAATGCCCGCGCCGGCGCAATTCGTGCCACAGCATCCAGACGTTGACGGTCGAGGCGAGCGCGGTGGCGAGCGGCGGCCCCATATGTTTGAGCGGGAGGATGAAGGCGAGGTTGAGGATCAGGTTCACCCCGATCGAGATCGTCGCGAAACGCACCGGGGTCCTGGTGTCCTGCCGGGCGTAATAGCCGGGGGTCAGCACCTTGACGAGAATGTAGCTCGGCAGCCCGATCGAGAAAGCGGCGAGCGCCTGCGCGGTCGCGACGGTATCGCCGGGGTTGAACTTGCCGTGCTGGAACAAAGCCGCGACGATCGGCCCGCCGCACACGATCAGCGCGACCGTCGCGGGGAGGGTGAAGAACAGCGCGAGCTCCATGCCCCGGTTCTGCGTTTCCATCGCCGCGGCTTCCTCGCCGCGCCCGAGCTGCGAGGAAATGGTGGGGAGCAGGACGGTGCCGAGCCCGATCCCGATCAACCCGAGCGGCAATTGGTTCAGCCGGTCGGCGAAATAGATGTAGCTCACCGACCCCGCCGACAGCAGGCTCGCGGCCAATGCGGTGGAGATGACGAGGTTGATCTGCACCGCCCCCGCGCCCGCCGCCGCCGGCCAGATCAGCGATAGCAGTTTCTTGACGTCGGGGTTGAGCCGCGGCCAGCGGAAGCGCAGGTGGACCCCGGCGCGGCGGCACGCCCAGGCCAGCCACAACAACTGCAGCGCCCCCGATATCGTCACCGCGATCGCCTGGTTGCGCGCGGTGAACAAGGGCTCGTGGCTGTGGAAGAACAGTAGCGCCGCGATCAGCGTCAGGTTGAGCAGGATCGGCGCCGCCGCCGCGACCCAGAAACGGTGCAGCGAATTGAGAATCCCGCCGAGCAGCGAGACGAGGCTGATCAGCAGCAGATAGGGAAAGGTGATCCGCGACAGCTCGACGGCGAAGGCGAATTGCGCGGGCGTCGCCTCGTTGAACCCGCCCGAGAGCAGCCAGGTCACCGGCCAGGCGGCGATTTCCATAATGATCGTCATCACGATCAGCACGGGGAGCAGCACCGACAGCGCGTCCTCCGCGAAGGTCACCCCGTCGCTTAGGCCGCGCCCCTCGGGGTCGGCGACCTTGCGGTTGAACATCGGGATGAACGCCGCGGAAAACGCGCCTTCGGCGAAAAGCGCGCGAAACATGTTGGGCAGGCGGAATGCGATCAGGAACGCATCCGACGCAAACCCCGCGCCGACGAACCGCGCGAACAGCGAATCGCGCACCAGCCCGAGCACGCGGCTCGCCAGCGTCAGCCCGCCGACCGAGCCGAGCGCGCGGGTCAGGTTCATGCGATCACCAGTCCGCTCAATGCGGCGTCAGGCGTTGCCGACGGTGCCCGTGTCGCCCTGCTGCTCGCGCGCGGCGGCCTGCTGGAGATAGAGGCCGTTGAAATCGACCGGCTCGAGCAGCAGCGGCGGGAAGCCGCCGTCGCGGATCGCATCGGCCACCACCCGGCGCGCGAACGGGAACAGCAGGCGCGGGCCTTCGCCGAGCAGGAACGGCTGGACCGCATCGAGCGGCACGTTGCGCAGCCCGAACAGCCCGGCATAGGAAAGCTCGACGAGGAAGGCGACGGTACCCGCGCTCTCGGCGCGGATCTCGACCTTGAGCGTCACTTCGTGGACGTCCTCGGCCACCTGCTGCGCGCCGATGTCGAACTGCACGTTGATCTCCGGCGCCTGCTGGCTCTGGTAGATCGCCGGGGCGTTCGGGTTCTCGAACGACAGATCCTTAACATATTGCGAGATCAGCCCGACCTGCGGCAGCGTGTCGGCGCCGTTGGGCAGCGGCTCGTTGCCGGTCGTCACGCCATTATCCTGTTCGGCCATCTCGTCCTGTTCCTCAAAAAATGATGCGATGGGGAGCGCTTCCCGCGCCCAAAAAAACGGTGTCCGCGCGCCTAGCAGCAGCATTGCACTGTTTCAACGCCGTGAAAAATTGAATCGCGGGCACATCGCGCCTATGTTGGGCGTTCAGTTAGCGGAGGCCGAGTGTTTTATATTGTCCTTCTCGCGATGGTCGCCGGGTTTCTGGCGTTGCGTCTCTACTCGGTGCTCGGCAAGCGCACCGGGCATGAGCAGCCGTTGCCCAAGCCTGCCGATGTGCCGGCCGGCGCGGTCGCGCGTACCATCGACGTGACCCCGGAAGTGCGCGAAACCGCCGTCCGCCCGATCGAAAGCGGCGCGGAAGCCGGGCTTCGCGCGATCGTCTCCGGCGAACCCGGCTTCGATGTGCCGCGCTTCCTCGAAGGCGCGCAGGCGGCCTATCGCATGATCCTCGAAGCCTTTTGGCGCGGCGACGACAAGGCGCTGGCCGGGCTGGTCGAGCCCGATGTCGCGCATGCCTTCGCCGAATCGATCGCCGCGCGTACCGCGGCGGGCGAGGTGCTGGAGAATCGCCTCGTCTCGATCGAACGCGCGACGATCGTCGGCGCCTCGCTGTCGGGTCGCGACGCGCGGATCACCGTGCGCTTCGACGCCGATATCGCCGCGGTGACCCGCAATGCCGAGGGTCAGGTGATCGCCGGATCGACCAGCGACGCGGTGGAAACCCACGACGTCTGGACCTTCGCCCGGACGCTCAAGAGCGGCGATCCGAACTGGAAGCTCGCGGACACCGACGAAGCTTAAGCGCAGGGTTTGAACCCTAGCCTTAGAAACCCGTCACCCCGGCCTTGAGCCGGGGTCCATCGCGCGGCAAAGGCAGGACAAGAGGTTCCTGCCGCTGTACGTGCGGCATGTGGACCCCGGATCGAGGCCGGGGTGATGTGGGATAAGGGGCAGAGTTGCGTAATGTCGATTGGTCCTGAGGGTAGGGGCGGGATGATCCGTCGCTGGGGGTTCACGCTGGCCGGGGCGCTTGCTTTGTCGGCCTGCGTCGGGGGCGTGGAGCCGCCGCCGCGCCCGGGTAACGTCCGCCCGCCACGCCCGTCGGGCGAATTGCCGGTGCGTCAGCCGACCCCCGCCACCCCGCTGCCGCCGGTGCCGCAGATCGCGACCCCGGGGGCGACGACCGCCGCCACCACCGGCATCGCGCGCGGCCCCGATATCACCTCGCTGCCAATGACGCGGGACGGCGCGGCACAGGCGCTCGCCGCCTTCCGCACGAGTTGCCCCTCGCTGGTGCGACGCGCCGACGTTTCAGGGCTGACGACGGGGGCGGACTGGCAGCCGGCCTGCGCCGCCGCGGCGACGACCGCGCCGGGCGATGCCGCTGCCTTCTTTTCGCGCTGGTTCGAGACCGCGCAGGTCGGTGACGGGCGCGCCTATGCCACGGGCTATTACATCCCCGAGATCGCGGGTTCGCCGACCTATCGCGAGGGCTATGCCCCGATCTATGCCCGCCCCGACGATCTGATCGACGTCGACCTCGGCCTGTTTTCCGACGCGCTCAAGGGCAAGAGCGTCCGCGGCCGCGTCGACGGGACCAAGCTGGTGCCTTATTACGATCGCACCGCGATCGAGCAGGGCGTGCTGCAGGGCCGCGCACGGATCCTCGGTTATGCGGTCGATCCGGTCGAATTCTTCTTCCTCCAGGTGCAGGGATCGGGGCTGGTGCGGATGCCCGACGGGCGCGAGCTGCGCATCGGCTATGATTCGCAGAACGGCCGTGATTACACCGGCATCGGCGCGCTGATGCGGAAACGCGGACTGCTCGGCCCCAACCAGCTGTCGATGCAGGGCATCGTCCAGTGGCTCCACGACAATCCCGAGCAGGGCCGCGCGATCATGCGCGAGAACAAGAGCTTCGTCTTCTTCCGCGTGCTCGACGGGGCACCGGTCGGCGCGCTCGGGCTGCCGGTGGTCGGCGGGGCGACCGTGGCGGCCGATCCGCGCTTCATCCCGCTCGGCGCGCCGGTGTTCCTGTCGATGGATCGCACCGACGCGACCGGTTTATGGGTGGCGCAGGACACCGGGGGCGCGATCAAGGGCGCCAACCGGTTCGACACCTTCTGGGGCATCGGCAACGAGGCGCGGGCGATCGCGGGCGGGATGAGCGCACGCGGCACCGCCTTCCTGCTGCTGCCGGTGGGAACGATCGACCGGGTGCAGCGCGGGGTTGGCAATGCCGGGCCGTCGCCGTCTCGACGCTGAGGAGGCGGCATTATGGGCGCGGGTGAAGGCCAGCGTCCGCCCGCTCCATCCGACAGCAAAGGCCAAAGCCGCGCCGGAGCCCGATCCGGCGCCGGCTTCGGGCAAGCGCCGGGTCGCGACACCGCCCCCGGCGCGCATCATCCCCGCACCGCGCGCGCCGAAGACGCCGCCGGCAAGCGCGGCGACGCTCGACGGCAGCTGGGATCGCCAGATCACGCGCGGCGCGATCCAGCCCGATGCGACACTCGACCTTCACGGCCACACGCTCCGCTCGGCGCATGCGATGCTCGATGCCGGGCTGGAGCGCTCGATCGCGCGCGGCGACCGAGTCCTTCTGCTCGTCACCGGCAAGCCGCCGCGCCCCGAAAGCGAGCGCCCGCATGCGCGCGGCGCGATCCGTGCCGCGGTCGCGGATTGGATCGGCGCCTCGCGTCATGCCGCTGATATTGCTGCCTTACGCAACGCGCATCCGCGCCACGGTGGGAGCGGCGCGCTTTACGTGATCTTCCGCCGACGGCGACCGAAACATTAACCTTTCTGTGCGAGGAATAACCTCTCGCGGCGCAATCCATCGCGTCATCGTTTGAAAGGTTCGGATCGGCGCAATGCAAAGCGTCACGCTGAAGAGTCGCGCGGTCAGATTCGCGTTCTACGCCGGCGGCGTGGCATTCTTCCTGTCGCTGCTCGCCACCGCCAACGGCAATCTTTCGGCGGATTCGTTCGCGCGCGCGCTGATTCCGGCGATCGTCTGCGCGACGATGTGCTGGGCCTCGACCCAGCAGGCGCTCGCCACGACCGCTGAGGCGGTCGACAAGGCGGTCGACCAGCTCGCCGAAGCCGCCGACGGCGCGCTCGACCGGCGCGTGCCCAACGAGATCCGCAGCGCGGTGCCGCAGCTTGCCACCGCGATGGACCGGCTGTTCGGCCAGCTTTCGGACAATATGGAGAATATCCAGCGGCTCGCGCTGTTCGATCCAGTGACCGCGCTGGCCAATCGCACCAATTTCCGCGCCAGCGCCGAACGCGTGCTGGCCGAAGCCGCCGAGCAGCCCGGTGCGCTTTTCTTCATCGATCTCGATCGCTTCAAGAAGGTCAACGACACCCACGGCCACGCCTGTGGCGACATGCTGCTGGCGATGGTCGCGGATCGGCTGCGCGCAGTGGCCGACCGCGCGGTCGCGGTGGTCGATATCGATCGCTACCCGCCGCTGATCGGGCGGCTGGCGGGCGACGAATTCACGATGCTGTTTCCGGTGCTGACCGACCAGCGCGATGCGGGGTGGATCGCCACGCAAGTGCTCGACGCGCTCGCCTCGCCGTTCGCGCTGCCGAGCGGGGAGGTGTCGATCGGCGCGTCGATCGGGATCGCGCTGCGCCCCGATCACGGCTTCACGCTCCACGATCTGATGCGTTCGGCCGATGCCGCGATGTATCACGCCAAATCCGACGGACGCGGGCGGTTCGAATTCTACAGCGAGACGCTGGCGGCGGAACTGGCCGAACGGCTGCGGCTCGATGCCGAGCTGCGCGCGGCGCTCGACAATGACGAATTCATCCTGGTGTTCCAGCCGCAGGTCGCGCTCGCGGCGGGCAAAGTGGTCGCTGCCGAGGCGCTGCTGCGCTGGCAGCATCCGACCGACGGATTGCGACTGCCGGCGACCTTCATCGGCCGTGCCGAAGAGAGCGGGCTGATGATCGAGATCGGCGACTGGGCGATCGGGCGTGTCGCGCGGACGATCGCGCAATGGGCGGCGCTGGGGGTGGAAACGCGGCTGGCGGTCAACATCAGCGCGCGGCAGATCGATCGGGTCGATTTCCTCCTGCGGCTCCATGCCGCGATGCGCGAAGCGGGGGCGCCGGGGCGGCTACTCGAACTAGAAATGAACGAAACCGTCGCGGCGCACGCCCGCACCGATGCGATCGCCGCGATCTCGATGTTGCGTGAGGACGGCGCGAAGATCGCGATCGACGGCTTCGGCACCGGGCTGTCGAGCGTCGCGCGGCTGCGGCAATTGCCGATCGACCGGATCAAGCTCGATCGCAGCCTGATCGCGACGATCACCACCGATTCCTCGACCCGGCTGATCGCCGGTGCCTTGGTCGGGCTGATCCACGGGCTCGGGTGCGAGGCGGTGGCCGAGGGGGTGGAAACCCCCGCGCAAGTCGATCTGCTGCGCGTCATCGGGTGCGACGCGGTGCAGGGCTTCGGGATCGCGCGGCCGATGGCTGAGGTGGATTTCCTCGCCTGGTCGGCGGCGCTGGGCGGCCGCGCGCCGGAGATCAGGCGCGCGTCGCTCGCGTGATGATATCGGCGTAGATATCGGTCAGCGCGGCGAGATCGTCGATCGCCACCGCCTCGTCGAGCTTGTGCATCGTCGCATTGATTAGCCCGAATTCGACCACCGGGCAGATCGCCGAAATGAACCGCGCGTCGGACGTGCCGCCGGTCGTCGACAGCGCCGGGGTGATGCCGGTGCGTGCGAGCACCGCCGCCGAAACCATCGCCGACAGCGCGCCCGGCTCGGTGAGGAATGCCTCGCCCGAGATGCGCGCCTCGACCTTCGCCGTCGGGGCGTGGGCGTGGACGGTGCGTTCGATCAGCCGCACCAGATCGGGGCCGTGCTGCTCGTCGTTGAAGCGGATCGACAGCCGCGCCGTGGCGCGCGCCGGGATCACATTGGTCGCGGGGTTGCCGACGGTGATGTCGGTCACCTCGATGTTCGAGGGCTGGAACCAGTCATTGCCGTGATCGAGCGTGATCGCATCGATCGCCGCCAGCGCCGCGACCAGCTTGGGGATCGGATTGTCGGCAAGCTGCGGATAGGCGACATGCCCCTGCCGGCCGGGCACCTCGATCCAGATGTTGACCGACCCGCGCCGCCCGATCTTGAGCGTATCGCCGAGCCGGTCGGCCGAGGTCGGTTCGCCGACGAGGCACAGATCGGGCTTGAGCCCGCGTTCGGCCAGCCGATCGAGGATCGCGCGGGTGCCGTAGATCGCCGGGCCTTCCTCGTCGCCGGTGAGCAACAGGCTGACGATCCCGTCGCTCGGGGTGCGTGCGGCGGCGGCGATGAAGGCGGCGATCGCGCCCTTCATGTCGACCGCGCCGCGCCCGTGGAGCAGATCGCCGCGGATCTCGGGGGAGAAGGCGCCCGAGGTCCAGCCCTCGCCCGGCGGCACCACGTCGAGATGGCCGGCGAAGGCGAAGTGCGTGCCGCCGGTGCCGCGCACCGCGATCATATTCTCGACCGGCCCGTCGGGCGCCTCGCCGACCGTGAAGCGATCGACCGCGAAGCCGAGCGGGGCGAGCAGCGCTTCCACCGTGTCGAACACATGGCCGGTGGCGGGCGTCACGCTCTCGCAGGCGATCAAAGCTTCGGCGAGGGCGACCGGATCGGTTAGGGTAGCGGGCATCTTCATGGGAGGCCTCCTTGCCCAAGCTCGATCTCGATACAATCCCGCAGACCAATGCGACCGGCTATCCGCCCGAATATGCTGCGGCGGTGCAGGGGCGCTGGTATCGCCGGCTGGCCCCCGCCGCCGGGCTGGCGGACTTCGGCGTCAGCCATGTCGTGCTCAAGCCCGGGGCGTGGTCGTCGCAGCGCCATTGGCATGAGGGCGAGGACGAAATCGTCGTGATGCTGGCGGGCGAGGCGGTGCTGGTGGACGATTCGGGGGAAACGATCATGCGCCCGGGCGATATCGCCGCCTTTCCCAAGGGGGACGGCAACGGGCATGTGCTGCAGAACCGCGGCGCGGCGGATTGCGTGTTCGTCGCGGTCGGGCGGCCGTCGGAAACCGACTGCCATTATCCCGATATCGACATGCATCTGTTCGAAGGGGAGGGATTCCGGCGGAAGGACGGGCGCGAGTTCTAGCGAACGGGGAGAGGGAAACCTGTGTTGCCTCAACCCGTCGCAGGCTGTTCGAACTTCTCGATCACCCATTCCTCCTCCTGCGCGGCGGCGATCCAGTCCTGCATGAAGGGGTGGTTGAGCACCGCCTCGACATAGCCGGTGGCGAAACGCGCGACGGGCAGCGAATAGGTCACGATCCGGGTGCAGACCGGGGCGAACATGATGTCCGCCGCGCCGAAGGTGCCGAACAGGAAATCCCCGTCGCCGCCGAATCGCGCCCGCGCCTGCGCCCACAATTCCATGATCCGCGTGAGATCGGCGATCACCTCGTCCGACGGTCGCTTGGGCGGATAGACCTGGCGGATGTTCATCCCATGCTCGCGGCGCAGCGGGGCGAAGCTCGAATGCATCTCGGCCGCCATCGACCGCGCCATTGCGCGCGCGGCATTGTCTTCGGGCCAGAATTTCTCGCGCCCGACCTTGTCGGCAAGATATTCGATGATCGCCAGGCTGTCCCACACCACGGCGTCGTCGTCCCACAGGATCGGCACCTTGCCCGATGAGGGCGCGAATTCGTCGCCCTCGCGGCGCTGATCCCACTCCTGATCGTAGAGCGGGACGACCATTTCCTCGAAAAGCAGCCCCGACTGGCGGCAGGCGAGCCAGCCACGCAGCGACCACGACGAATAGGCCTTGTTGCCGATGATGAGCTTCATGCGCCGCTGCCCGTTTCTGGTTCGAGGTTACGGACCAAGCGATAGGGAAGGGCGGGGGGGTGGGGCAAGCCCCTCGCCCGGCAGGCGGGCAAAGTTCACGAAGTTCACACGAGTGGCGGTCGCGGCCGTTCTCGTGAAGTCTATAATTTGTGTAGTTAAAACAGAGGCTTAATTTCAACGCCGTCGTTCCCGCGAAGGCGGGAATCCATTGTCGCTGTCGGTGCGATTCTATCGCAGGGCCTGCCTGAATGGATGCCCGCCTTCGCGGGGATGACGACGGGTACGAGAACGCGAAAAGCTTAGCCGATCGCTTCGATCACCGCCGCGCGCAATTCGGGGATGCCCATCCCGCCCTCCGACGAGGTGGCGATGATCTCCGGATGCGCCGCGGGGTGTTTGCGCGCCTCGGTCGCGGTCTGGTCGAGCACCGCGGCGAGATCGGTCGCCTTTACCTTGTCGGCCTTGGTCAGCACGAGGCGATAGCTCACCGCCGCCTTGTCGAGCATCTCGAGGATCTCGCGGTCGACTTCCTTGATGCCGTGGCGGCTGTCGATCAGCACCAGCGCGCGCTTCAGCGCCTGACGACCACGCAGGAAGTCGTTCACCAGGAAGCGCCACTTCTTGACCATGTCCTTCGGCGCCTTGGCGAAGCCGTATCCCGGCATGTCGACCAGCCGGAACACCGGCGGGGTGCCGATATCGAAGAAGTTGAGCTCCTGCGTCCGCCCCGGCGTCACCGAGGTGCGCGCCAGCGCCTTGCGCCCGGTGAGCGCGTTGATCAGCGAGGATTTGCCGACGTTCGATCGCCCCGCGAACGCCACTTCCGGCGCGACCGGATCGGGCAGGAATTGCAGCGCGGGGGCCGATTTGAGGAACTCGATCGGGCCGGCGAAGATCTTCCGCGCAGCCTCGATCGCGTCGGCGTCGAAGGTATCCGTCACTTGGCGGGCGCCTCCAGCAACGCCGGATGACGCGCATAGAGCAGGCGCTGCTGGATGATCGTGATGATGTTGGAGGTGATCCAATACACCTGCAGCCCCACCGCGAACGGCGCCATCACGAACATCAGCACCCAGGGCATCAGCGCGAAGACCTGCTTCTGCGTCTCGTCCATCGGGGTCGGGTTCAGCTTGAACTGGAAGTACATGCTGATGCCCAGGATGATCGGGATCACGCCGATCGCCAGGAAGTGCGGCGGGGTGAAGTTGAGCAGCCCGAACAGATTGAGCGGGGTCAGCGGATCGGGCGCCGACAGATCCTTGATCCACGCGACGAACGGCTGGTGACGCATTTCGATCGTCAGCATCAGCACCTTGTACAGCGCGTAGAAGATCGGGATCTGCAACAGGGTGGGGAGGCAGCCCGCGAGCGGGTTGACCTTCTCCGACTTGTACAGCGCCATGATTTCCTGCTGCTGGCGCGGCTTGTCGTCCTTGTAGCGCTCCTGGATCGCCTTCATCTTCGGCTGGATCGCGCGCATGTGCGCCATCGAGGCATATTGCCGTTGCGCGATCGGGAAGACGAGCGCGCGGATCGTGAAGGTCAACAGGATGATCGCAACGCCGAAGTTGCCGATCATGCGGAACAGCCAGTCGAGATAATAGAAGATCGGCTTTTCGACGAGGCGGAACCAGCCCCAGTCGATCGCGTAATCGAGCTTGGTCGCGCCTTCCTTGTCGGTGTAGCGATCGAGCAGCTTCACTTCCTTCGCCCCGGCGAAGAAGCGCGCGGTCTGGGTGATCTGGCGACCCGGCGGGAGAAGCTGCGGCGCAGCGGTGTAATCGGCCTGATAGGTCTTGGCGTTGCCCGCGCGGAACTGGCCGTCGAAGCTGCGCGCCTGATCGGGGAGCAGCGCGGTCAGCCAATATTTGTCGGTGAAGCCGAGCCAGCCGCCGGTCGTCGTGAACTTCTGCGGCGCGGCGTCCACATCTTTGAAATTAGGCGAATAATTCGCGCTGCCATTGGCGACCGACATCGGCCCGGTGTGGATCGTCCAGCTATCGGGATCCTTCGACACGCCGGCACGGTTGACGAGGCCATATGTTGCCACCGGCACCGGCGCCTGCCCGCCGTTGGCCACCGTCTGCTTGACGGTGAACATATAATCCTTGTCGACCGAAAGCTCGATCTGGAAGCGCTGGCCCTTGGCGTTGGCGGCGGTGAGCGTCACCGGCTTGCCCGGCGCGAGCACCGGCGACGAGGCGGTCCAGACGGTTTCGGCGGCGGGCGGCGCGAGGCCGTCGTCGCGCCACCCGAACGCTGCGAAATAAGCGTCGGTGGTGCCGGCCGGCGACAGGAGGCGGACGGGCGCCGAATCCTTGGCGATCGTGTCCTTGTAATTCTTGAGCACCAGATCGTCGATCCGCGCGCCCTTCAGGTTGATCGAGCCTTGCAACGTCGGCGTGTCGATCTTCACCCGCGGGCTTTCGCCGATCACGAGGTTGCGGTCGCGGATCGCGCCCGGCGCGTCGGCGGTCGCCGCGGCCTTGCCCTGCACGACCTCGGTCTTGCCGCCCTCGATCTTCGTCACCGGCGGGTTGGCCGTCGGGAAGAAACGGTTCTGGATCAGCGGCCAGCCGAACAGGATCAGCGCCGCAACCACCGCGAACAGCACGAAATTCTTGTTGTCTTCGGTCACGTCAGATCCTGTTTACGGCTGTCCAGTTTACGGGACGGGGTCATAGCCATGCCCGCCCCACGGATGGCAGCGCGCGATGCGTTTCGCCGCGAGCCAGCTTCCGCGCGCCGCTCCATAGCGGCGAAGCGCCTCAATTGCATAGGCCGAACACGAAGGTTGATAGCGGCAGGTGGGCGGCATCACCGCCGACGGCCCGATCTGCCAGGCGCGCGCGACGAGGATGAGCGCGCGAGCAATCATCGCCGCTGCGCCTTGGCCAGCGCCTTGGCCAGCTCGTCGCGCAGGGTGGCATAAGGGCGTTCGACGCCGCCCTGCCGCCCGATCAGCACATGATCCGCGCCGCCGATGCCGCCTGCCGGCAGCAGCTCGCGGGCGAGCGCGCGCAGGCGGCGCTTCATGCGGTTGCGCACCACCGCATTGCCGATCTTCTTGGTCACGGTGAAACCGACGCGGACCGTCTCATCGCCGTCGCCACGCGGGCGGACAAGCAAGACAAAGCCGGGCATCGGCACGCGACGCCCGGCGTTGACGGCAAGAAATTCGGATCGCTTGGTGAGCCGCGCGAGAGTCTGTTTGGCAAATGCGGTTTCACCGCCTTTGCGTGCGGCACCGGCCCGCTCCCCCTCTCGGCCACCCATCGGTATCATGACTGGGTGGCCGGGAGGGGGAGCGGGCCGGTGCCGCCCCCAATCAAATGACTCAGGCCGACAGCTTCTTGCGGCCGCGCGCGCGGCGCGCCCGGATCACCGCACGACCGCCCACCGTCGCCATCCGCGCACGGAAGCCGTGACGGCGTGCGCGCACCAGGTTGCTCGGCTGAAAGGTCCGCTTCATCGTTCATTCCCGAATCTGAAAAACTAAAGGCCGTCACGTAAGGACGGCCCGAACGGGTCGCCGCATAGGCCAATGACGGGGCCAAGTCAACGCGAGTGCGCCCGTCGTTCCGCGCGGCGCTGGTCTTTGCCATTATCGTTCGCCTGGCTCTTGGCACGTGCATGGCGGCGCAACGCGCTCCGCCGCCGCATCGTGCGGTCGACGAGATGCCCGACGCGCGGCCAGCGGCGCTTGAGTCGCGCCCAGCGCACCTGTGCCCAGCGCGAGTTGCGCAGAATCAGCACCATCCCGCCTGCGAACAGAAAGACTCCACCCGGCCCGGGCAACGGCCCCATCACCGCCGCCCCGATCAGCAGCAGCACGCCGAGCGTGAGCTGGATGATACGCGAAACCGGGTGACGCTGAGACATAGGGAGCATTTGGGACAGCTCGTTGAGGATCGCAAGGCGAGGAAAGGATGGTTTCGGTTGGTGAACGAGCCAGTATGAATGATCGCTGAGGGGCGTGGTGGGGCCGAGCCGACCCGTCACCCCGGCCTTGTTGGGGGAGTGGCATGGCAGCAATCGTCGCGACGGTGGCGTATCTCGGGCTCGAGGCGCGCGGGGTGGAGGTGCAGGTGCAGCTCATCCCCGGGCTCCCCGCGTTCAACCTCGTCGGGCTGGCGGACAAGGCGGTCGCGGAAAGCCGCGAGCGGGTGCGCGGGGCGATCGCGGCGATGGGGCTGGCGTTGCCGCCCAAAAGGATCGCGGTGAACCTGTCGCCGGCCGACCTCCCCAAAGAAGGGTCGCATTTCGATCTGCCGATCGCGCTGGGGCTGCTCGCCGCAATGGGGGTGGTCGATGCCGAGGCGCTCGCCGATTATGTCGTGGTCGGCGAACTGGCGCTCGACGGGCGGCTCGCGCCGTCGCCGGGCGTGCTGCTTGCCGCGCTGCACGCCGCGGAGACGGGACGGGGGCTGATCTGCCCGGCGGCGCAGGGGGCGGAGGCGGCGTGGAGCGGATCGATCGAGGTGGTCGCCGCGCCCGACCTGATCGCGCTGATCAACCACTTGAAAGGCCGGCAATTGCTCGCCGCGCCGCCGCCCGGCGCGGTGGAGGAGGCGCACACCGGCCCCGATCTGGCGCAGGTGAAGGGGCAGGAGGTCGCGCGGCGCGCGCTGGAGATCGCGGCGGCCGGTGGGCATAATCTGCTGTTCGTCGGGCCGCCGGGGGCGGGGAAATCGCTGATGGCGGCGTGCCTGCCGGGGATCCTCCCGCCGCTCGACGCGAGCGAGGCGCTGGAGGTGAGCATGGTGCAATCGGTCGCCGGCACCTTGTCCGGCGGCCGGCTGACCCGCGTGCGGCCATTCCGTGCGCCCCACCACAGCGCGTCGATGGCGGCGCTGACCGGGGGCGGATTGCGGGTGAAGCCGGGAGAGGTGAGCCTTGCGCATCTCGGGGTGCTGTTCCTCGACGAATTGCCCGAATTCCAGCGGGCGGTGCTCGATTCGCTGCGCCAGCCGCTCGAATCGGGAACCGTGAGCGTCGCGCGCGCCAATGCGCATGTCACCTTTCCGGCGCGGGTGCAGCTCGTCGCCGCGATGAACCCGTGCCGCTGCGGGCATTTGGGGGACGCCGGCCTCGCGTGCGCGCGCGCGCCGCGATGCGCGGCGGACTATCAGGCCAAGGTCTCGGGGCCGTTGCTCGATCGGATCGATCTGCATGTCGAAGTGACAGCGCTGACCGCGATCGACCTCGTTTCGCCGAGGGCGGCGGAGAGCTCCGCCGAGGTGGCGGCGCGCGTCGCGGCGGCGCGCGCGGTGCAGGCCGCGCGCTATCGCGGCGAGGCCGCGCGGACCAATGCCGAGGCGGACGGCGCGGTGCTGGAGCAAAGCGCGACGCCCGACGAGGCGGGGCGCGCCTTGCTGGCGCAAGCGGCCGAGGCGATGCGGCTTTCGGCGCGAGGCTATACGCGGGTGTTGCGCGTGGCGCGGACGATCGCCGATCTTGCTGGCGCAGCGCAGGTGGGGCGGGGGCATATTGCCGAGGCGCTGAGCTACCGTCGGCAACCGCCGCGCAATTGAGCCCCTTCGTCATTCCCGCGAAGGCGGGAATCCATTGGCGCTGAGGGCGCGATTCTATCGTCAGACCTGTGTGAATGGATTCCCGCCTTCGCGGGAATGACGGGAAAAGGAATCGAGCGCATTGCCAGAGAAACGTCGAGGAACCCGATCCATGCAGATTCGCCCCGCCACCGCCGCCGACGCCCCCGCGATCTGGTCGATCATCCGCCCGACGATCCGCGCCGGCGAGACCTATACGCTCGATCGCGCGATGCCGGAGGCCGAGGCGCTGGCCTATTGGCTCGCGGCGGACAAGGACACGTTCGTCGTCGAGGATGAGACGGGCGCGCTGCTCGGCACCTATTATGTCCGCGCCAATCAGGCCGGGGGCGGGGCGCATGTCGCCAATTGCGGCTATATGACCGCCGCCGCAGCGACCGGCCGCGGCGTCGCGCGGGCGATGTGCGCGCATTCGATCGATCACGCCAAGGCGCGCGGCTATCGCGCGATCCAGTTCAATTTCGTCGTCAGCACCAACGAACGCGCGGTGCGATTGTGGGAATCGTTCGGCTTTGCGGTCGTCGGGCGGCTGCCGGGGGCGTTCGCGCACCCGACGCACGGCTTCGTCGACGCGCTGGTGATGTTCCGCACCCTCTGATCAGGCGGCGGTCACCGGCTTCCCGACATCGAGCTTCTCGCCGCGCGTCACGATCACCGTGTCGCCGAGCTTGACCGCCTCGAAGAGCTTCTTCGCAAAGGCGGTGGGCACGCCGATGCAGCCGTGGGTCATATAGCCGTCGCGCACCTCGCTGGCGTGGATCGAGATGCCGTCGTTGGTCAGCCGGAGCATATAGGGCATCGGCGCGTCGTAGATATTGGAGACGTGCGTCGCGTCCTTCTGGGTGATCGGATAGACCCCGGTCGGGGTCGGCTTGGCATCGGCGCCGTAGAGCACCGCCGCGGTGCCGATCTCATAGCCGTCGCGGAAGATGCTGATCACCTGCGCGGCGAGATCGACGGTGACGATCACCCGGCCCGTGCTGGGCGCGCCGGCTTCGTCCCAGTGGAACTCGCCCATATGCATCGCGCCCTTGATCGGAAGGACGCGCTTGATCGTATAGGCGGCAGACGCGGCTTCGTCTTGGTGCGGCAATTTCGTCACCGGCGGCACCACCCGCGAGACGAGGACGTGCGCCGGCACGGGCCGCGTCGCGGCGATCGTCACCGAGGTCGCCGCGCACATCGCGGCCACGCCGAGCGCAAGATAGGAGGGGTGGAGCATCCCGCCGCTCATAGCGCCCGAGACGTTGCCATTCCGCTACCGGCGCGTCACGCCCCGGCGTCGGTGAGCCGGGTGAGCTGGTCGCGCGTGAGCGTCAGCGTCGTCGCCGGCATCAGCTCGGCGAGCTGCGCCGCGCTGGTCGCGCTGGCGATCGGCGCGGTGACGCCGGGTTGCGCGATCAGCCAGGCGAGTGCGATCTGCGCCAGCGTCGCGCCGCTTTCCGCCGCGACCGCGTCCATCGCGTCGAGCACCTTGCGCCCCTTGCCCTCGAGCAATTCGCCCATCCGCCCGCCGCGCACGCTTTTGCCGAGATCGGCGGTGGTGCGATATTTGCCGGTGAGGAAGCCCGAGGCGAGCGCGTAATAAGGCACCACCCCGATATTGTGGGCGATGCAATAATCCTCCAGCTCGCCTTCGAACTTGTGGCGGCTGACGAGATTATATTCGGGCTGGAGCACCTGATAATGCGGCAGCCCGGCGGCCTTGGCCGCCTCGTTCGCCGACTGGAGCCGCGCGGCATGGAAGTTGGAGGCGCCGAGCACGCGCACCTTGCCCGCCGCGACCAATTTGCCGAACGCTTCGAGCGCGGCTTCCTGCGGCACCGCCTCATCGTCCTGGTGCGCGAAGTAAAGATCGATGCGATCGGTGCCAAGCCGGCGGAGCGAGGCCTCGCATGCCGCGGCGATCCGCGCCGGGGCGAGCTTCTCGCCGCCTTCGCCAGGAAGCATCCCGACCTTGGTGGCGATCAGCACCTTGTCGCGCTTGCCGCTGTTGCGCAGCCAATCGCCGATCATCGTCTCGGATTCGCCGCCCTGATGCCCCGGCACCCAGGCCGAATAGACATCGGCGGTGTCGATCATCGTCCCGCCCGCATCGACGAAGGCGTCGAGCACCGCGAAGCTCGCCGCGCGGTCTGCGGTCCAGCCGAAGACATTGCCGCCCAGCACGAGCGGGGTGATCTCAAGCTCGCTGGCGCCAAGACGACGTGTGCTCATTGTCCGTCCTCGTCCCCATCTTCGTCGTTGTGCAGTACGGCCGCCGCGCTGACGCTATTGGCGTCGAGCATCGCGGCCGCCTCGCTCAATTGCTGGTCATGATCGACGCTAGCATCCGGCAGCGTCGGTTGCGCGGAGCAGGCGGCGAGCAGCGCCAATAACGCGCCCGCCGCCGCCCGCCCGATCAATGGTTCTGGATCGCGTTGCCGGCATCCTTCAGCGCGCCGCCGGCGGCGTCGCGTGCCTTTTCGGCGCCGTGCTTGATCGTGTCGCCCGCCTTGTCGGCCTTGTTCTTTACCGCGTCGCCGGCATTGTCCATCGCCGCGCTGGCACCGTTGAGCGCCTGATCGGTGGCGGCCTGAACGTCGCCGACCGCGTTGCTGGCGGTCGCGCTGACATCGGCGCCGACCGCATTGGCGGCTTCGAGGCTCTGGTCCTGCGCATTCTTGCTGCACGCGCCGAGGCTGATGAGAGCGGCGGCCGCGACGGCGGTAATGGCGATACGCTTCATATCGAATCTCCCTTTTTGCCTGATGCCGGGCAGGCGGCATCGGGCGGCAAATTGGCGCAGCCGCGCCGGCTCCGCAACGATTTCATCGTTTTGGGGTGCGTTGACCTCATATAAAGATATCTTTATATCTTCATCTCGATGATCGATGCGCTCGAAATCTTCCGTGCTCTGGCCGATTCGTCGCGACTGCGCATCGTGCGTCTGCTGCGCACGATGGAGCTGTCGGTCGGCGAACTGGCGCAGGTGCTGGGGCAAAGCCAGCCGCGCGTGTCGCGGCATGTGAAAATCCTGTGCGACGCCGGGCTGGCCGAGCGGCGCAAAGAGGGAAGCTGGGTATTCGTCGCGCTCGGGCCGGCCGATGCGGTGGCGCCGGTCGCGGCGGCGCTCGACGGCTGGGATGCGGCCAGCCCCGATCGCCAGGCGGCGGCGGACGTCGCGCGGCTCGCCGCGGTGCGCGCCGATCGCGCGGCCTCCGCGGCGGCGTGGTTCGAGGCGAATGCCGGGCAGTGGGACGCGATCCGCTCGCTCCACATCGCCGAGGAGCAGGTCGAGGAAGCGATGCTCGCCGCGCTGGGCGACGCGCCGGTCGGACGACTGATCGATATCGGCACCGGCACCGGGCGGATGATCGAATTGTTCGCGCCGCGCGCGGAGACCGCTTTGGGGATCGACCGCAGCTCCGAGATGCTGCGGCTGGCGCGCGCCAAATTGGGCGAGCAGGGGCTCGCTAATGTCGAATTGCGCCAGGCCGATCTCTATGCGTTGCCGATGGGCGACGGCGAGGCCGACGTCGCGATCATCCACCACGTGCTGCATTTCGCGCAGCAGCCGGGGGCGGCGATCGCCGAGGCGGCGCGGGTGCTCGCGCCGGGCGGCCGGCTGCTGATCGCTGATTTCGCGCCGCACGATCGCGAGGAATTGCGCGCGCAGGATGCGCATACCCGGCTCGGCTTCTCCGACGCGCAGATCGAGCGGTGGTTCGCCGCGGCCGGGCTGACGCTGGCGCAGGTGGAGACGCTCGCCGGAGGCGAGCTGACGGTGAAATTGTGGCTCGGCGTCCGCCACGGCGCGGCCCTGAAAGAGGTAAAAGCGGCATGACCCTATCGCTCAACCAGCTGGAGGAGGCGCGCCGCGCGCTCGATGCGCCGCTCTATGCCGATGTCGCGGGCGACATCGACGTCAGCTTCGAATTCTTCCCGCCCAAGACGGAGAAGATGGAAGAGACCTTGTGGCAGTCGATCGGCACGCTCGCGCCGCTCGCGCCGCGCTTCGTCTCGGTGACCTATGGCGCCGGCGGCTCGACCCGCGAACGGACCCACGCCACCGTCGCGCGGATCGCGCGCGAGACAGCGATCCCCGCGGCGGCGCACCTCACCTGCGTCGAGGCGACGCGCGAGGAGATCGACGCGGTGGCGCGCGAATATTGGGCGGCCGGGGTGCGGCATATCGTCGCGCTGCGCGGCGACCCGCCGGTGGCAGGCGAGCGTTATAGCGCGTGGCCGGGCGGTTATGAGAATGCCGCGGCGCTGGTCGCCGGGTTGCGCCGGTTGCATCCGTTCGAGCTGTCGGTCGCCGCCTATCCCGAGAGCCACCCGGATTCGCCCGATGCGGCGGCCGATCTCGACAATCTCAAGCGCAAGATCGACGCCGGGGCGACCCGCGCGATCACGCAATTCTTCTTCGAGCCCGAAACCTTCTTCCGCTATCGCGATCGCGTCGCCGCGGCGGGGATCGCGGCGGAGATCGTGCCGGGGATCATGCCGGTCTCCAATTTCGCCGCGGTCCAGCGGATGAGCGCGATGTGCGGCACCGCGGTGCCGGCGTGGATGGGGCGTGTGTTCGCCGGGCTCGACGATCTGCCCGATGCGCGCCAGCTCGTCGCCGCGACGCTCGCCGCCGAATTGTGCCGCAAGCTCTACGCCGGCGGGGTGAAGCAATTCCATTTCTACACGTTGAACCGCGCTGAACTGTCCTTCGCGATCTGCCACCTGCTCGGTGTGCGCGCCAAGATCGGTGCGCAAGCGGCTGCGGCGTAATGCTTAATTTTTTCCCTCGTCATTCCCGCGAAGGCGGGAATCCATTCACGCCGGGGGTGCGGCTCGAGTCGATGGACCAGCCAGAATGGATCCCCGCCTTCGCCGGGATGACGAAGCGGGCAGTTCGTAGCGGGTCTGAGGATTTATCATGAGTGTACGTGACGCGTTCAATGCCGAGGCGGCCAAGCGCATCCTGATCACCGACGGCGCGTTCGGCACCGAGATCCAGGGCTGGAAGCTCGCCGAGGCGGACTATGCCGGCGATCTCGGGCTGGCGCGCGATCAGAAGGGCAATAACGACATCCTGGCGCTGACCAAGCCCGAGGTGCCCGAATCGATCCACCGCGCCTATTTCGAGGCGGGGGCGGATATCGCCGAGACCAATACCTTCTCCGCCAACCGCATCAGCCAGGCCGATTATGCCGCCGAGCATCTGGTGCGCGAGATCAATGTCGAGAGCGCCAAGCTCGCGCGGCGCGTGGCGGACGAATTTGCCGCGAAGGACGGCCGCCCGCGCTTCGTCGCGGGGGCGATCGGGCCGACCAACAAGACGCTGTCGCTCAGCCCCGACGTCAACGATCCCGGCTATCGCGAGATCGATTTCGATTATCTCAAGGATGTTTACCGCGAGCAGATCGACGCGCTGGTCGAGGGCGGGGTCGATTTCGTGCTGATCGAGACGGTGTTCGATACATTGAACGCCAAGGCCGGGGTGATGGCCGCGATCGAGGCGGGCGAGGCGCTGGGGCGCGATCTGCCGATCATGCTGTCGATGACGCTGACCGACCTTTCGGGGCGCAACCTCTCCGGCCATACGGTCGAGGCGTTCTGGCATGCCGTGCGCCACGCGCGGCCGCTGACGATCGGGCTCAACTGCTCGTTCGGCGCGGAGCAATTGCGGCCGCACGTCAAGGTGTTAAGCGAAATAGCTGACACGCTGATCATGGTTTATCCCAATGCCGGGCTGCCCAACGAACTGGGCGCCTATGACGAGGCGCCCGCGACCACCGCGGGGCTGGTCGGCGAATGGGCGGTGGCGGGACAGGTCAATGTGCTCGGCGGCTGCTGCGGCTCGACCCCGGCGCATATCAAGGCGATCGCCGACGGGGTGAAGGGGCTCGCGCCGCGTGCGCTGCCGACCCCGCCGGTGCGCACTCGGCTCGCCGGGCTGGAGCCGTTCACGATGGCGGGTTGATACCGACCATCGTTCGCCCTGACCCCGGATCAAGTCCGGGGGAAGGGCTGTACTTCTTGGCCAGAAGGGCAGGGCTTCGACAAGCTCAGCCCGAACGGAAATGAATCGATCGCTATGACTGCTACCCCCTCTTCCACCTCCTTCGTCAACGTCGGCGAGCGCACCAATGTCACCGGATCGGCGGCGTTCAAGAAGCTGATCATGGCGGGCGATTATACCCGCGCGGTCGAGGTCGCGCGGCAGCAGGTCGAGAATGGCGCGCAGGTGATCGACGTCAACATGGACGAAGGCCTGCTCGATGCGGTCGAGGCGATGACCACCTTCCTCAAGCTGATCGCCGCCGAGCCCGATATCGCGCGCGTCCCGATCATGATCGACAGCTCGAAATGGGAGGTGATCGAGGCCGGGCTGAAATGCGTCTCGGGCAAGCCGATCGTCAATTCGATCAGCATGAAGGAGGGCGTCGAGCCGTTCCTGGCCTATGCGCGCAAATGCATGGCCTATGGCGCGGCGGTGGTCGTCATGGCGTTCGACGAGACCGGGCAGGCCGATACCCAGGCGCGGAAGATCGAGATTTGCGAGCGCGCGTACAAGCTGCTCACCGGGATCGGCTTTCCGCCCGAGGATATCATCTTCGATCCCAATGTCTTCGCGGTCGCGACCGGGATCGAGGAGCATAATAATTACGGCGTCGACTTCATCGAGGCGACGCGCGAGATCAAGGCGCGCTGCCCGCATGTCCATATCTCGGGTGGGCTGTCGAACCTCAGCTTCTCGTTCCGCGGCAACGAGCCGGTGCGCCGCGCGATGCATTCGGTGTTCCTCTATCATGCGATCCCCGCGGGGATGGACATGGCGATCGTCAACGCGGGGCAACTCGACGTTTACGATACGATAGACCCCGAACTTCGCACCGCATGTGAAGATGTCGTGCTCAACCGCGACCCCGAGGCGGGCGAGCGGCTGGTCGCGCTGGCGGAGAAGTTCCGCGGCAATGATGCGGCGGCGGAGAAAGCGGCCGAGGAATGGCGCGGCTGGCCGGTCGGCAAGCGGCTGGAACATGCGCTGGTCAAGGGGATCGACGCGCATATCGTCGCCGATACCGAGGAGGCGCGGCTGTCGCTGCCGCGCCCGATCGAGGTGATCGAAGGCCCGCTGATGGACGGGATGAACGTCGTCGGCGACCTGTTCGGCGCGGGCAAGATGTTCCTGCCGCAAGTCGTGAAGTCGGCGCGCGTGATGAAGAAGGCGGTCGCGCACCTCCTGCCGTTCATCGAGGCGGAAAAGGAGGCCGGCGCCAAGGCCAAGGGCCGGATCGTGATGGCGACGGTGAAGGGCGACGTCCACGATATCGGCAAGAACATCGTCGGGGTCGTGTTGCAGTGCAACGGCTTCGAGGTGGTCGATCTCGGCGTGATGGTGCCGTGGTCGACGATCCTCGCCGCGGCGAACGAGAATGACGCCGATATGATCGGGCTTTCCGGCCTGATCACCCCGAGCCTCGACGAGATGGTGACGGTCGGCGAGGAGATGGAACGCGCGGGCATGAAGATGCCGCTGCTGATCGGCGGCGCGACCACCTCCAAGGTCCATACCGCGCTGCGCATCGCGCCGGCCTATTCGGGACCGGTGGTGCATGTGCTCGACGCCAGCCGCGCGGTCGGCGTCGCCACGACGCTGGTCAGCGATACCCAGCGCGACGATTATGTCGTCAAGGTCGCGGAGGAATATGCCGCGGTGCGCCGTGCGCGCGAGGGCAAGGGGCAGAACGAGCTGCTCCCGCTCGCCAAGGCGCGCGCCAACGGCTTCGTCGCGGATATGGCGCTCAAGCCGCCCGCGCCGCTGCAGCCGGGCATTCACGCGTTTCGCGACTGGGATCTCGCCTCGCTGCGCGATTATATCGACTGGACGCCGTTCTTCCGCGCGTGGGAGCTGGCCGGGGTGTTCCCGGCGATCCTCGATGATGCGGTGGTCGGCGAAAGCGCGCGCTCGCTGTACGACGATGCGCAGAAGATGCTCGATCGCATCGTCGCCGAGAAATGGCTCACCGCGCGCGCCGTCGTCGGGCTGTGGCCGTGCGCGCGGCACGAGGACGATGTGATCGTCGACCTTAAGGGCGATTTCAACGCCGAGGAATTGAAGGGGCTCGACCTGCTCGATCTGGTCCAGGGGACCGACGTGGTGCGGCTCCCCTTCCTGCGCCAGCAGATCGTCAAGCGCGAGGGGCGGGCGAATATGTGCCTCGCCGATTTCGTCGATCCCAAGGGCGACTGGATCGGCGGGTTCGCGGTGTCGATCCACGGCATCGAGCCGCATCTCGCGCGGTTCAAGGCGGCGATCGACGATTATTCGGATATCCTGTTGAAGGCGCTGGCGGATCGTCTCGCCGAAGCGATGGCGGAGGCGCTCCACCAGCATGTCCGCACGACCCTGTGGGGCTATGCCCCCGACGAGCAGCTCGATAACGAGGCGCTGATCCGCGAGAAATATCGCGGCATCCGCCCCGCGCCGGGCTATCCGGCCTGCCCCGAGCATAGCCTCAAATCGACCTTGTTCGAGATGCTCGACGCGCATCACGCCACGGGGATCAGCCTGACCGAGAGCTTCGCGATGCTGCCGACCGCGGCGGTTTCGGGTTTCTACTTCGGCCACCCGCAGGCGGAATATTTCGGTGTCGCGCGGATCGGCGAGGATCAGGTGAGCGATTATGCCGCGCGGCGCGGGGTCGATCTGGAGCGCGCGAAGCGGTTGCTGCGGCCGAATCTGGATTGAGGATTTCGCGCATTACCTCTCCCCGTTCGCCCCTGAGCTTGTCGAAGCCGTGTAACTTTTCTTCCGGCGAAGAAAGTACAGCCCTTCGACAAGCTCAGGGCGAACGGAGAGGAGGCTAAATCAACCCCTTGGCGCGCAGGCTGACATGCCCTTGCGCCCCGATCACGATATGGTCGTGGACCGCGATCCCCAGCGGGCGCGCGGCGTCGGCGATCGCGCGGGTGATGTCGATATCCGCGCGGCTCGGCGCCGGGTCCCCCGAGGGGTGGTTGTGGACCAGAATGATCGCCGCCGCGCCGAGATCGATCGCGCGGCGGATCACCTCGCGGACATGCACCGAGGCCTGGTCGATCGAGCCCTGGCTCATCACCTCGTCGCGGATCAGCATGTTGCGGGTGTTGAGATGGAGCACGCGGAAACGCTCGATCGCGTGATGCGCCATATCGGCGTGGAGATAGTCGAGCAGCGCCTGCCAATTGCCGAGCACCGGCCGCGCCGCGACCGCGCCGTGCAGCAGCCGCAACGCGGCGGCGTGGGCGATCTTGATCGCGGCGGTGGCGGTTTCGCCCATGCCGGGGATGCGGGTCAGCGCCTCGGCGTCGGCGGTCAGCAACCCGCCGATGCCGCCGAATTCCCGGAGCAGCGCCTTGGCGAGCGGCTTGGTATCGCGGCGCGGGATGGCGAGCGCGAGGAGATATTCGATCAGCTCGTGATCGAGCAACGCATCCCCGCCGCCGCGCGCCAGCAACCGTTCCCGCAGCCGCGCGCGGTGGCCCGCGGTATCGGGAGAGGCATCGCCGTCGGCCATCGAAGCGGAGGGTAAGGGGCAAACCCCCGCGGGGCAACGGCGGGGGGTGTTTTCGCCGCGATCGCATATCATCCGCCACCCCACGCGTGACCCGGGGGCCACCGGGAGGCATCGGATGAGCAAGAGCGTTTTGCCGTAAGGCGGGCGGCGCGGTGGGGCGCCGGTACAAGGCCGGCGTGACGGGTAACGTCCGGCTGACGAACGGGCCGATGGCTCCATGCAATTGCATGCGCGTTGTATCGGCGGTTATGGATCGATCCTCGGGCGATTTGGAAGGACGGCGGACGGCGGTGGAGGAAAGCGAAGTACCGCGCCGCCGTTTCCTCAGGAGCAGACGCCGCCGCATCGGCGCCGCCGCCGGTGCGATCGCGGTCGCGGCGTTCGGCGTGCTGTGGGTGCAGCGCGTGCCGATCGCGACCGACTTCATCGATCGCGAATTGGCGCGCGACGGGGTCACCGCGCGCTATCGCATCGCCGACCTCGGGCCGGGGCGGCAGCGGCTAACCGATGTGGTGATCGGCGACCCGGCTGATCCCGATCTCGTGGCCGATTGGGTCGAGACCTATACCGCGATCGGGTTGACCGGACCCTATGTCGCCGGGGTGAGCGCGGGGCATGTCCGGCTCCGCGCACAACTGGCCGACGGCAAGCTCTCGCTCGGCACGATTGATCGGCTGCTGCCCGCGCGCGGCGGCAAGGGCGGCCTGACGCTGCCGGCGATCGATCTTGCGGTGGAGGATGCGCGCGTCCGGCTCACGACGCCTTATGGTGTCGTCGGCCTGAAGATTGCCGGAAACGGGCGCCTCGACAATGGCTTCCGCGGTACAGTTGCGGCGCTGGGTAAGGAGCTGACCGCCGGCGGATGCACCTTCGTCGAGCCCAATGCCGTCCTGAAAGTCGCGATCGGCCGGGAAGGGCCGCGCTTTTCGGGGCCGGTCGGCCTTCCCGAAACGCATTGTGGCGGGGTGACGCTGGAGGGCGCGCGGATCGGGGTCGACGCGGCGCTCGGCGCGGCGTTCGACCGTTGGTCCGGCAGCATCGGGCTGCGCGCCGAGCGGTTGGCCGGCGCCGGCGCACGCGCGGCGAGCGTCGGCGGGACGATCGCTTTCGCGGGCAATGCGCGACGCACCGAAGGAACCGTCGATCTCGGCAGCGGGCCGTTCGCCTTGCCCGCGGCGCTGGGCGAGCGGCTCGGGTTCACCGGCAAATGGCGGCTGATCGACGGCCGCCCGACGCTGACCGGCGAGGCCCGGGCGCGCGGGGCTGCGCTCGACGACAGGACGCGCGGCACGATCGCGCGCGCCGGAGAAAGCGGCGCGGGGACGCCGATCGCCCCGCTGGCCCGCAATCTGGCGGCAGCGGTGGAGCGCGCCGCGCGGCGGTTCGATGTCGTCGGCACGATCGCGCTGGTGCAGGATAATGTGCTCACGCTGTCGGGTCTGTCGGCGACCGCGGCGAGCGGCGCGCGGCTCGCGCTCGACAGCGGCGGCGTGACCTTGGGCAAGGCGGCGGGCTGGCAGCTCGACGGCGCGGCGTCGCTGTCCGGCGGCGGCTTCCCGACGACGCGAATCGCGCTGCACCAGCCGCGTGCGGGCGCGCCGCTCACCGGCACCGCGACGGTCGCGCCTTATGCGGCGGGCGGGGCGAAGCTGGCGCTCGCGCCGGTCTCCTTCGCCAGCGACCCGCAGGGCCGGGTGACGATCCGCACCGCCGCCGCGCTTTCCGGCCCGCTCGCCGACGGCGCGGTCGAGAATCTGCGTCTCCCGTTGATCGCGACGGTGGCGCGGGGTGGGGTGACGCTCAACCCGATGTGCACCCCGCTCGCCTTCGATCGGCTCGCGGCGGGCGGGCTGGTGCTGCGCCCGGCGCGGTTGACCTTGTGCCCGACCGGCCGCGCGCTGTTCGACACGCGCACCGGCTATGGCGCGCGAATCGCCGCGACGCGGCTCGAAGGGACGATCGGGTCCAGCCCGGTGACGCTCGCCGCTACCGGCGGGGAAGCGCATGCCGGCGGCTTCGCGCTCGCCGGCGTGGAGGCGCGGATCGGGCCCGCGGATCGGCCGACCGCGCTCGATTTCGCGCGGATCGACGGCGCATTCGGCGCGAAGGGTCTCGGCGGCACCTTCTCCGGCGGTGCGGGGCAGATCGCCCATGTGCCGCTGCTGCTCAGCGCGGCGGACGGGCGCTGGACCTTCGCCGGCGGCGTGCTCGACCTGACCGGGGCGCTTGCCGTCGCCGATGCCGCGGCGAGCCCGCGGTTCGTGCCGCTCGCCGCGCGCAACGTCGCGCTGCGGCTGGCCGACGGGGTGATCACCACCACCGGCGAATTGCGCCAGCCGACCAAGGATGTGAAGGTCGCCGACGTCACGATCCGTCACACGCTGGCGAGCGGGGCGGGGACGGCGCGGCTTGCGGTGCCCGGCGTCACCTTCGGCAAGGATTTCCAGCCCGATGATCTGACCAAGCTCACCTTTGGCGTGATCGCCGATGTGCAGGGCAGGGTGACGGGCGAGGGCGATATCGCGTGGAATGCGGCCGGGGTCACCTCGACCGGTGCCTTCCGCACCGGCGGGCTCGATCTTGCCGCCGCCTTCGGTCCGGTCACCGGGTTGAAGGGGGAGATCCGTTTCACCGATCTGCTCGCGCTGGAAAGCGCCCCGGGGCAGGTGGCGACGGTCGCGTCGATCAACCCCGGCGTGCCGGTGACCGACGGGCGCATCGTCTATCAGACGCTCGCCAATACGCGGGTGAAGGTCGAAAGTGCGCGCTGGCCGTTCGCGGGGGGCGAACTGACGCTCGATCCGGCGCTGCTCGATTTCTCGGTGCCCGAGGTTCATCGGCTAATCTTCCGCGTCAACGGCGCCGAAGCCGCACAATTCCTTCAACAATTCGATTTCAAGAACCTCGACGCGACCGGGGTGTTCGACGGTTCGCTGCCGATCGCGTTCGACGAGAGCGGCGGGCGGGTGGAGAGCGGCCATCTCATCGTCCGCCCCGGCGGCGGCGGGATCGCTTATGTCGGCGAGCTGACCGCGAAGGATCTTGGCACCTGGGGCAATATCGCGTTCCAGGCGCTCAAATCCTTGCGCTACAAGAGCCTCGACATCGTGATGGACGGGCCGCTGGCGGGCGAGATGGTGACCGAAGTCCGCTTCGCCGGCGTCTCGCAGGGCGAGGGCGCCAAATCGAACTTCCTGATTCGCCGGCTGCAGAAACTGCCGTTCGTGTTCAACGTCCGGATCAAGGCGCCCTTCCGCGGGCTGCTCGATTCGGTCGCGTCATTTTACGATCCCAAGAGGCTGATCGAGCGTAATCTGCCCGCCCTGCTGGAGGAGCAGGAAAAGCAGCAACAAAAGGCGAAACCGCCCGCCGCGCCCGTTCAGCCCACCGCAAGCGAGAAAATGCCATGAAGCAAGCCGGATTGACGAAGCAAGAGAGGCGCACGACCTTCGAGACGATGAGAGGAACGATGGCGATCCTGTTGGGTGGCGTGTTGGCCGGCGGCACCGCGGCGTGCGTCAACGTCTCCGCGCCCGACAAGCCGATCGTGATCAACCTCAACATCAACGTGACGCAGGAAGTGGTATATCGGCTCGACAATGAGGCGAAATCGCTGATCAAGCAGAATCCGGGGATTTTCTGACGATGACCTACGCTAAGAACTTCAGGACTGTGCTGATGGTCGCCGGCGCGCTGGCGGTGACCGGCGTTTCGGCCGTCGCCTTCGCGCAGCGCGACCCGGCCTATGCCGCGGCGCGCGCCGAAGGGAAGGTGGGCGAACAGCCCGACGGCTATCTCGGCGTGGTCGGCGCGGGCACGCCCGAGCTGCGCGCCCTGGTCAATTCGATCAACATCCAGCGCAAGGCGGCCTATACCCAGAAGGCGCAGGCGTCGGGCGCGACGGTGGAGCAGATGGCGTTCACCTCGGGCTGCAACCTGATTCAGCAGACCAGCGCAGGCGAGAAATACAAGACGCCATCGGGCGCCTGGGCGACCCGCGGCGCCGGTGCGCCGGAGCGCGATTCGCGCTGTATCTGATCCAGGTTATCGATCCTCATCCCGGCCTTGGGCCGGGGTGGGCGGCGCGACTGCGTAATCCGACGCGATGTCGGAACCTTGCCATCGGGTGACGAAGTGTTGACACCCCCGGACCCCCCGGCTAACCGGACCCGGCCTTGGCGGGCTCGCCCTTCGGCTTGACAGCGCCTGCCCGTCGCACGGGGGAGCGCGGATGGCCGAACAAGAGCCCGGACCGGAGAATCTCGACGAGGACGCGCGCCTCAAGTCGCTCGACGAGCGGCTGAAAGCGGCGCGGAACGACGAGGCTAAACGGCAAGGCGCGAGCAAGGCGAACGACGATGCGGGTTACCGCCTCGGCAATCGCGTGCTTGCTGAGCTTGTAGGGGGAATGGCGGGCGGCGCCTTGATCGGTTGGGTGATCGATCGGTTCGCCGGCACTTCTCCCTGGGGCCTGTTGGTGATGCTCGCCCTCGGGACGATCGTCGCTTTCAGGAACATCATTCGGATTTCACAGCGCCCGAAGTGATTTCGGGCGCTTTGTTCAAGGATTGAGCGAAGTGGCAGGCGGCGGCAAGATCGATCCGATGCACCAGTTCCTGGTGGAACCGCTGTTCGGGACGCAGAATTGGTCGATCGCGGGCTATAATGTGGCCTTCACCAATTCGGCGGCGTGGATGTGCGTGGCGACCGTGGCGCTGATCGCGTTCATGACGATGGGGACGCGCGGCGCGCTGATCCCGGGTCGCGGGCAGATGATGGTGGAGGGCTTCGTGCGCTTCATCGACAATATGCTCGCCGCGAACATCGGGCCGGAAGGGAAGCGCTACGTTCCCTATATCTTCTCGCTGTTCATGTTCATCCTGTTCGCCAACGTGCTGGGGCTTCTGCCGCTCGGCATCTTCGGCATCCACCCGTTCACCTTCACCAGCCATTTCACGATCACCGGGGTGCTGGCGATCATCAGCTTCTCGATCGTGCTGATCGTCGGCTTCTGGCGCCACGGCTTCCATTTCTTCAGCCTGTTCGTGCCGCACGGCACGCCGATCTGGCTGCTCCCGCTGATCCCGCTGATCGAGTTCGTCTCGTTCATGGTCCGCCCGTTCAGCCTCGGCCTGCGACTGTTCGTCGCGATGACCGCGGGGCACGTGCTCCTGAAGGTGCTGGCGGGCTTCATCATCAATTCGGGCGCTGCCGGGATCGGCACCGGGCTGTTCGTCGGCGTGCCCTCGTTCGTCCTGATGGTCGGCATCTCCGCGCTCGAGCTGCTGGTGGCCGGCATCCAGGCCTATGTCTTTGCGCTGTTGACCTCGCTGTACATCAACGACGCGGTCAATCTGCACTGAGTTTTCGTCTGAGTTTCAAACCCCTTATAAACTGGAGTTAAATCATGGATCCTGCAGCTGCTAAGCTCATCGGTGCCGGTCTCGCGGCGATCGGCGCCGGCATGGCCGCCATCGGCGTCGGCAACGTCTTCGGCTCGTTCCTCGAAGGCGCGCTGCGCAACCCGGGTGCCGCCGACGGCCAGCAGGGCCGTCTGTTCATCGGTTTCGCCGCGGCCGAACTTCTCGGTCTGCTGTCGTTCGTCGTTGCGATGATCCTGATCTTCGTCGCGTAACGAACGATAGTTTCCCCAGGCGGGGCGGCGCGTTTATGATGCGCGCCGCGCCGCCGAGGCAGGACGAACATGCCACAGATATCCCAGCTCGCCGCCGTTTACGCGTCGCAGGTCTTCTGGCTGCTGCTGACGTTCGGCATCGTGTTCTTCGTCGTGGGCCGCGGCATGCTGCCCAAGGTGCAGAAGACGATCGATTCGCGCGACAAGTCGATCGCCGACGATCTCGCCGCCGCGTCCCGCGCGCGCGACGAGGCCGACAAGGCCGAGGAAGCATGGCGCCAGCGCGATCATGCCAACCGCGAAAAGGCGCAGGCGCTGGTCGCCGAAGCCCGTTCGCGCGCCGCCAAGGCGACCGAGGCGACGCTCCGCGCGGCGCATGAGGAGCAGGCGGCGAAGGTCGCGGCCGGCGAGGCGGAGGTCCGTGCGGCCACCGATCGTGCGCTGGCCGAGATCGAGGCGGTCGCCGCCGAGGCCGCGCAGGAGATCGTCTCGCGCGTCTCCGGTGCGTCGGTGTCGCTGGACGAGGCGAAAGGGGCCGTGAAGGCGGCGATGACGCATGGCTGATCTTCTTCTTCTTTCGCAGGCCGCCGAGGCTGCTGCCGAGGGCGCGGAACATGCCGCCGATCCGGCGCTGTTCGGGGTGCTGAACAGCACCGTCTGGGTGTCGATCGCGATGGCGGTGCTGATCGCGATCGTGATCTGGAAGGGCGGCATCCGTGCGATCGGCGCGATGCTCGATCGCCAGATCGCCGATATCCGCAAGCAGCTCGACGAAGCCAAGCAGCTGCGTTCCGAGGCCGAGGCGCTGCGCGACGAATATGCGCGCAAGATCGCCGATGCCGAAAAGAACGCCGCCGAAATGGCGACCCAGGCGGAGCATGAGGCCGAGGCCGTGATCGCCCAGGCCAAGGCCGATGCCGCCGAGCTGGTGCAGCGCCGCGCCAAGATGGCCGAGGACAAGATCGCCGCCGCCGAGCGCGCCGCGATCGCCGAGGTCCGCGCCAAGACCGCCGATGCGGCGGCCAAGGCGGCCGGCACGCTGATCGCCGAGCGCCACGGCGCGAGCGCGGACAAGGCGCTGGTCGACCGCACGATCGCCGGGCTGAGCCGTCCGCACTGAGCGGTTTCGTCTTAGTGAAGATACGAACGGGGCGGCCTTGGGGTCGCCCCGTTTCGTTTTGGGCGCCCGTCGTCAGGGGCGCCACCTTTCCTCCGTTCGGGTTGAGCCTGTCGAAGCCCTGCACTTTCTTCCGACGAAGTAGGGCAGCCTTTCGACAAGCTCAGGGCGAACGGAGGGGTTTTTCAGAATGGCAGCGGGGCGATATCCGGTTCGCGCCAGTCGTGCCGCGCATCGCGACAGAACAGCCGGTCGCGCCGCCAGTAGCCGAGCAGCCAGTCGGGCTTGCCGAGCGGTGAGGCGAGCAGCGCGGCGAGGATCGCGGACAGCCCGATCTCCCCCGGATAACCCGCCAGATGCGCCGCCGCCGCCCGTAGCGACGCAATCGTGATCGTATGGTGATAGCCGCCTTCGTCGGTGTTGGGCGTATCGGTCGCCTCGTTGTAGCGACGGATCGTCTCGCGCATTGCTGCGGGTGTCGCGACGTGGGGCCGGTGGCGGAGCAGCCAGAGCGCCGCCGCGAAATGCGCGGCGTGGCTCCATTCGCTTTTGGGCAGCGTGCAATCGAGCACGCCGAGCGCGATCCGCTCGATCGCTGCGTCATCGAGATCATGGGTCATGTCGGTCATCCGTCAAAAAAGGCCCGACCGACACGAAAAACCCCGCCGATCGGGCGGGGTGGTGGAGTGTCGCGAGGCGGGTCGGCTGCCTTCAGCAGCGCCCTCGATCGAGCACGCGCGCCAACGCCGCCAGAAAGGTGCGGGTTTGTTGGGTGTGCTTGCTCATGCTGTCGGGATTATCAGGCGCGGGCGGCAGGCTCAAGCGCCTCCCGAGAGCCGTTGTGCTCCCGCGAAGGCGGGAGCCCAGGCTGTTCGCGGGGACACAAGGCGGATTACGCGGATGCTCCTGCCACGCTAATGCACCGGCATGAGCGACGCGCGCGAATCGGGCTTGGCCCTCGATCCCAAATATGATGCCAACGGGCTCGTTACGGCGGTGGTCACCGATCGGGCGAGCGGCGCGGTGCTGATGGTCGCGCATATGAACGCCGAGGCGCTCGCCGCGACCCGGGCGAGCGGCGAGGCGACCTTCTGGTCGCGCAGTCGCGGGCGGCTGTGGAAGAAAGGCGAGACCTCGGGCAACGTGCTGCGCGTCGCGGAGATCAGGATCGATTGCGATCAGGACGCCTTGTGGCTGATCGCCGACCCCGCCGGCCCCGCCTGTCACACCGGCGCGTTGAGCTGCTTCTACCGCCGCCTCGCCGACGACGGGCTGGAGCGCGTCGATTGAGCCGAGCCGCGCTGGCGTTGCTCGTTCTGCTCGCCGGGTGCGGCACATCGCCCGCGCCGGCGCCCGAGCAGAGTGGTGCCGGGGCGCAACTCGAACGCGCGGCGATCGCGGCCGGGATGGTCGGTGACCCTACGCATGTCGACCCGGTCGGGGTGTTCGCATCGGAGAGCGACCATGTCTGCATCCTCCGCGCCGGCGGCGGCTATCGCATCGGCGCGAGCGTCGATTACGGCGACGGGCATCATTGCATTGCGCGCGGCACCGCCAAGGGGGTGGGGACGCTTGCGGTGACGCTGGGCGCCGGGTGCCGCTTCGAGGCGCGGCTCGACGGCGCCAAATTGGCCTTCCCGCCGGTACTGCCCCAATCCTGCGAGCAACTATGCACCGGCCGCGCATCGCTGAGCGCGCTCACCGCCGAGCGACTGAGTGCGGCCGAATCCGAGGCCGCCTCGCTGCCCGCACCCGACGGCAAGCCGCTATGTGGGGCCGCGGGTTGAACCCGTCCGCGTCATTCCCGCGAAGGCGGGAATCTATTCGCGCAGGTCACGGAAAGAGTCGTGAGGCCAGCCAGAATGGATTCCCGCCTTCGCGGGAATGACGGAGGATTTCAAGGGCGGTCACCGGTCGGGACAAAGTTGACGTTCACGTAAAGGGAAGTTAGCTTCCTCTTATGTCGAGCGTTGCCGCCTACGCCCAGATTCCCCCGCTGCCCGATCGCGACGATTTCTCGATCACCGATCTGGCGGCCGAATTCGGGGTCACCGCGCGGGCGCTGCGCTTCTACGAGGACGAAGGCCTGATCGCGCCCGAGCGGCGCGGCACCGCGCGAATCTATTCGCACCGCGATCGCGCGCGGCTGGCGTGGATCCTGCGCGGCAAGCGCGTCGGGTTCAGCCTCGCGGAGATCCGCGAGATGATCGACCTCTACGACCTCGGCGACGGCCGCCACACGCAACGCGCGGTCACGATCGAGCGTTGCCGTGCACGCATCGCCACGCTCGACGCGCAAAAGAAAGACATCGACGCCGCGATCGCGGAGCTGGGCGATTTCGTCGCCTTGCTCGAGGCCGGCGCAACCAAGGAAGCCTGATCCATGCCGCAATATACGCCGCCCGTCCGCGACACGCGTTTCGTGCTCGATCACGTCGTCAAGCTCAACAATTACACCAATCTGCCGAGCTTCGCGGCGGCGACCCCCGATACGGTGGACGCGGTGCTCGAAGAGGGCGGGCGGTTCGTCGCCGAGGTGCTGTTCCCGCTCAACCAATCGGGCGATCAGGAGGGGTGCACCCGTCACCCCGACGGGACGGTGACGACGCCCAAGGGCTTCAAGGACGCCTATGCCAAGTTCGTCGAATCCGGCTGGGGCACGCTTTCCGCGCCCGAGGCATTCGGCGGGCAGGATATGCCGCACGTCGTCGCGACGGCGTTTCAGGAATTCATGGTTTCGTCGAACATGGCGTTCGCCATGTATCCGGGGCTGGCGCACGGCGCGATTTCCGCGCTGCGCGTGAAGGGGTCGCCCGAGCAGCAGCAGACCTATCTGCCGAAGCTCGTGTCGGGCGAATGGCTCGGCACGATGAACCTGACCGAGCCGCAATGCGGCACCGACCTCGGCCTGATCAAGACCAAGGCCGAGCCGCAGGCGGACGGATCGTACAGCATCACCGGCACCAAGATCTTCATCTCGGCCGGCGAGCATGACCTGACCGAGAATATCATCCACCTCGTGCTGGCCAAGACGCCAGGCGCGCCGGACAGCTCGAAGGGGATTTCGCTGTTCGTGGTGCCCAAGATCCTCATCAACGCCGATGGCTCGCTGGGCGAGCGCAACGCGGTGTCGTGCGGGTCGATCGAGCATAAGATGGGCATTCACGGCAACGCCACCTGCGTGATGAATTACGACGGCGCCAAGGGCTGGCTGGTCGGCGAGGAGATGAAGGGCCTCGCCGCGATGTTCATCATGATGAACGCGGCACGGCTCGGGGTCGGGCTGCAGGGGCTGGCGGTGGGCGAGACCGCCTATCAGAATGCCGTCCAATATGCCGGCGACCGGCGCCAGGGCCGCGCGCTGACCGGCCCCGCCGAACCGGCCGAAAAGGCCGACGTGCTGTTCGTCCACCCCGATGTGCGCCGTATGCTGATGCATGCCAAGGCGTGGACCGAGGGACTGCGCGCCTTGTGCCTGTGGGGCGGGCTGCAGGTCGATCTCGAGGATCATGCCGAGACCGAGGAGGAGCGGCAGGCGGCGAGCGACCTGATCGGGCTGCTCACCCCGGTGATCAAGGGCGTCGGCACCGACAAGGGCTATGAGATCGCCACCAACGCGCAGCAGGTCTATGGCGGGCACGGCTACATCCAGGAATGGGGGATGGAGCAATATGTCCGCGATGCGCGGATCGCGATGATCTACGAGGGCACCAACGGGGTGCAGGCGATGGACCTCGTCGGGCGCAAGCTGGCGATGAACGGCGGCCGTGCGATGCAGGCGTTCTTCGCGATGGTTGCCGGCGAATGCGCGGCGGCGAAGGGCGACGCGGCGACCGCCGATTTCGCAGGCCGGCTCGAAAAAGCGCTGGGCGAGATGCAGGCCGCGACGATGTGGTTCATGGGCAATATCGCCAACCCCAACAATATCGGCGCGGGGGCGGTGCCCTATATGCACCTCACCGGGCTGGTCGCGGTCGGGCTGATGTGGCTGCGGATGGCCAAGGCGGCGGCCGAGCTCAAGGCGGCGGGCGAGGGCGATGCCGCCTTCCTCGACGCCAAGCTCGTCACCGCGCGCTTCTTCGCCGAGCGGATGCTGCCCGAAGCGGGCTCGCTGCGGCGGCAGATCGAGGGCGGCGCGGATGCGGTGATGGCGCTGCCGCCGGAGATGTTCCGGGCGGCGTGAGGACGCCGGGCGGACCGTCGAACGACGTGCCGCCCCCGCGAGTCACCGCCCGTCATCCCAGCGAAAGCTGGGATCGCAGGCCGCAAGCGGAGCCCCTGCCGCGCGAGACCCCAGCTTTCACTGGGGCGACGGCTTATGCCGTCAGGCTTCGGGCAGGAAATCCGGCACCGACAGATACCGCTCGCCGGTGTCATAATTAAACCCGAGCACCCGCGATCCGGCCGGCAGCTCGGGCAGTTTCTGCGCGATCGCGGCGAGCGTCGCGCCGGAGGAGATGCCGACCAGCAGCCCTTCCTCGCGCGCGGCGCGGCGTGCCATTTCCTTGGCGGCTTCGGCCTCCACGGTGATCGCGCCGTCGATCGCCTGGGTGTGCAAATTGGTCGGGATGAACCCCGCGCCGATCCCCTGGATCGGGTGCGGCCCCGGCTGGCCGCCGCTGATCACCGGCGAGGCGATCGGCTCGACCGCATAGACCTTGAGGTCGGGCCACGTCTTCTTGAGCGTCTCCGCCACCCCGGTGATATGCCCGCCGGTGCCGACCCCGGTGATGATCACGTCGATCGGCGTATCGGCGAAGTCGGTCAGGATTTCCTGCGCGGTGGTGCGCGCATGGACCGCGATATTGGCGGGGTTGTCGAACTGCTGCGGCATCCATGCGCCGTCGGTTTCGCGCACCAGCTCGAGCGCGCGCTCGATCGCGCCCTTCATGCCCTTTTCGCGCGGGGTGAGATCGAAGGTCGCGCCATAGGCCAGCATCAGCCGGCGGCGCTCGATGCTCATGCTGTCGGGCATGACGAGGATCAGCTTGTAGCCCTTCACCGCCGCGACCATCGCCAGCCCGATCCCGGTGTTGCCGCTGGTCGGCTCGATGATCGTCCCGCCGGGCTTGAGCAGCCCGTCGCGCTCGGCCGCCTCGATCATGCTCAGCGCGATACGGTCCTTGATCGACCCGCCGGGGTTCGAGCGCTCCGATTTGACCCACACCTCGGCATCGGGGAACAGCCGCTGGATGCGGACGTGCGGGGTGTTGCCGATCGTTTCGAGGATCGTATTGGCCTTCATGGCTGCGCTACTCCGTATTGCGGGGTCGTTGCGGGGATTTCGGGCGGATCGAACGTCTTTGCAAGCTTCAGCTCGGGATAGAGCCGCGCCCATAACAGGGTGATGACAATCGCGGCGACGCCGCCGACCGTCACCGCGCCGACAGGGCCGAGCATCGATGCCATCAGCCCGCTTTCGGCCTCGCCGAGCTCGTTCGACGCGGAAATGGTTAGCTGGCTGACCGCGCCGACCCGCCCGCGCATCGCATCGGGGGTGTGGAGCTGGATCAGCGAACTGCGGATATAGACCGATACCATATCCGCCCCGCCCGCGACGATCAGCGCGGCGAGGCTGAGCGGGAAGCTGGTCGACAGCCCGAAAACGAGGATCGCAAACGCGAAGACGATCACCGCGGCGAGCATCTTCACCCCGACATTGTGGCGCATCGGGCGGATCGAGAACCACAAGGCGGTCGCCGCGGCGCCGATCCCCATCCCGGCGGCGAGCACGCCGAGCCCGCTCGCGCCGACGTGGAGGATGTCACGCGCGTAGATCGGCAGCAATGCGGTCGCGCCTGCCAGCAACACGACGAACAGATCGAGCGTGATCGTCGCCTGCACCAGCCGGTTGCGCTTCACATAAGCGAAGCCGTCGAGAATGCGCGCGATCGGGTGGCGGTCGCTCTCGGCCAGCGGCTGCGGCACGCGCCCGATCAGGAAGATGCCGATCAGCGCGACGAGGTGCAACCCGGCGACCGCGGCATAAGCGGTCTCGGGGTGGATCGCATAGAGCAGCCCGCCGAGGCTCGGCCCGGCGATCGTCCCCACCTGCCACGCGATCGACGACAGCGCGATCGCGGTCGGCAGGCTGTCGCGCGGCACGAGATTGGGGGCGAGCGCCGAATAAGCGGGGCCGGAAAAGGCGCGCGCCGTCCCCACCAGCACCGCCGCGCCGAACAGCGCCGGCAGCCCGAGCATCCCGGCCCAGGTCAACACGCCGAGCATCGCGGCGATCAGGACCAGCAGCGAGGTGGTGATGCGGACGATCCAGCGCCGATCGAACGAATCCGCCGCCAGCCCGACGAACGGGGTGAGGAGAAACAGCGGCAGGAACTGCGCGAGGCCGATCATCCCGAGCAGAAAGGCGGCCTGTTTGATGTCCATCGTCTGGCGGGCGATGCTGTACACCTGCCAGCCGATGATGATGCCTTGCGCGGTCGTCCCGATCGTTCCCGCCAGCCGCGAGCCCCAATAGGCGCGGAAATTGGCGATGCGTAAGGGGTGGATCGGCTGGTCCATCTTTCCGCCGGTTAGGGGAGGATGAAGCGCGCTGCAACGCCGCTTGTCGTCCGGTCGACGATAGCTGGCCTATCGCCGCTCTGGTCGGCCGCTGGCGCCGCTCGCGCTCCCGCGAAGGCGGGAGCCAGACTGGGTCCCCGCCTTCGCGGGGACACAAATGTTACTGAGCACTGATCCTCGTCAGTTTGCCACTCCGCGGATTGCGCGCCGCGCCGCTGGGAGACTATAGGCGGGGTTCTCCCTACGGAATACGAGGTCTTTCCAGACGTGGCAAAAGCCCCAGCGCGGAACGCACGAACCAAAACCGCACCCCCGCCGACGCCCAATCGCGAGCGACCGGCCGAGCCGCAGCTCTACACGGCGTCGAAGGAGGAGCTGCTCAAATTCTATCACGACATGCTGCTGATCCGCCGCTTCGAGGAGAAGGCCGGGCAGCTTTACGGCCTCGGGCTGATCGGTGGCTTCTGCCACCTCTATATCGGGCAGGAAGCGGTCGCGGTCGGGTTGCAATCCGCGCTGACCGAGAAAGACAGCGTGATCACCGGCTATCGCGATCACGGGCACATGCTGTTGTGCGGCATCCCGCCCAAGGACGTGATGGCCGAGCTGACCGGGCGCGCCGCCGGCATCTCCAAGGGCAAGGGCGGCTCGATGCACATGTTCAGCGTCGAGCATAAATTCTACGGCGGGCACGGCATCGTCGGCGCGCAGGTGTCGCTGGGCGCGGGGCTCGGCTTTGCGCACAAATATTCCGGCGACGGCGGGGTGTGCCTCGCCTATTTCGGTGACGGCGCGGCCAATCAGGGCCAGGTCTACGAAGCGTTCAACATGGCCGAGCTGTGGAAGCTGCCGGTGATCTTCGTGATCGAGAACAACCAGTACGCGATGGGCACCTCGGTCAACCGGGCGTCGTCCGAAGACCAGCTTTATCGCCGCGGCGAAAGCTTCCGCATTCCCGGGCTGCAGGTCGACGGGATGGACGTGCTGGCGGCGCGCGGCGCGGCGGAGGAAGCGCTTGCGTGGGTGCGTGCGGGCAAGGGGCCGATCATCCTCGAGATGAAGACCTATCGCTATCGCGGCCATTCGATGTCCGACCCGGCGAAATATCGCAGCCGCGAGGAAGTCCAGTCGGTGCGCGACAAGTCCGACCCGATCGAGCACGTCAAGAAATTGCTCGAGGCCGAGGGCGTCAAGGAAGACGAGCTGAAGGCGGTCGAGGCGGAAATCCGCCGCCAGGTCAACGAATCGGCCGATTTCGCGGAGAACACCCCCGAACCCGAACCGCAGGAGCTGTATACCGACGTGCTGGTGGAGACTTATTGAGATGGCGATCGACATCAAAATGCCGGCGCTGTCCCCCACGATGGAGGAAGGCACGCTCGCCAAATGGCTCGTCAAGGAAGGCGACACGGTGAAATCGGGCGACATCCTCGCCGAGATCGAAACCGACAAGGCGACGATGGAATTCGAGGCGGTCGATGAAGGCACCGTCGCCGCGATCCTGATCCCCGAGGGGACCGACGCGGTGAAGGTGGGCGAAGTGATCATGCGCATCGCCGAGGAGGGGGAGGACGCTTCCGCCGCGTCGCCGAAGCCCGAGCCCGTCACCCGCGCCGAAAAGCCCGAGGTGCAGGAACAGGCGGCGGAAAGCGGCACGCCGGTGCCGCACAAGGTCGAGACCGGCGCGCGCCAGATGTTCGAGGCGGCGAAGCATGACGCCGAGGTGCGCGATCCCGAAATCCCGGCGGGCACCGAGATGGTCAAGTTGACGCTGCGCGAGGCGCTGCGCGACGCGATGGCCGAGGAAATGCGCGCCGACGACCGCGTATTCGTGATGGGCGAGGAAGTCGCGCAATATCAGGGCGCGTACAAGGTCACTCAGGGGCTGCTCGACGAATTTGGCGACCGCCGCGTGATCGATACGCCGATCACCGAATATGGCTTCGCCGGGGTCGGCACCGGCGCGGCGATGGGCGGGCTGAAGCCGATCGTCGAGTTCATGACGTTCAACTTCGCGATGCAGGCGATCGATCACATCGTCAATTCGGCAGCCAAGACCAATTACATGTCCGGCGGCCAGATGCGTTGCCCGATCGTCTTCCGCGGCCCCAACGGCGCGGCGAGCCGCGTCGCGGCGCAGCACAGCCAGAATTACGGGCCGTGGTATGCCAGCGTCCCCGGGCTGATCGTCATCGCGCCTTATGACGCGTCGGACGCCAAGGGGCTGCTCAAGGCGGCGATCCGCTCGCAGGACCCGGTGGTGTTCCTTGAGAACGAGCTGCTCTACGGCCGCACCTTCGAAGTGCCCAAGCTCGACGATTGGGTGCTCCCGATCGGCAAGGCGCGGATCATGCGCGAGGGCAAGGACGTCACGATCGTCAGCTATTCGATCGGCGTCGGGCTCGCGCTCGAAGCCGCCGACCGGCTGGCCGAGGAAGGCGTGGACGCCGAGGTGATCGACCTGCGCACCCTGCGTCCGCTCGACAAGCAGACGGTGCTGGCGTCGCTCGCCAAGACCAACCGGCTGGTGGTGGCGGAGGAAGGCTGGCCGACCTGCTCGATCGCCAGCGAGATTATCGCGATCTGCATGGAGGAGGGGTTCGACGACCTCGACGCCCCGGTGGTCCGCGTGTGCAACGAGGATGTCCCCCTGCCTTATGCGGCGAACCTCGAAAAGCTTGCGCTGATCTCCGCCGACAAGATCATCGCGGCGGTGAAGAAGGTGACATACCGCCAGTAAGGCGGAGTGGCCTGCACGGCGTCAGAGGCCGGCGGCGTCATCGCGACGCCGCCGGCTTTTTTCGTCAGTTGGTCAGGCGGGCGGTGGCGACGGCGGTCTGGAACAATTGTGCGAGCGCACCGGAGATGTCGCCGTCAGTCGTCACTTTGGAGTAGAGGCCGGGGGAGGCGCACTGCTGCAGCGGGGGGCTGATCTTGTCGACCGGCGACAGATACGGCGCCTTCACATTGGTCTTTGACCAGTCGTCGCTCGCGGAATCGGGCAGATATTCGGTGTAGAGAACCGCGATGCGGATACCGCGATTCTTGATTGCGGTGCACGAAGCGGTCGAAATCGGGCCCTCCGGGGGGCCGCCGGGTCGCTTTTCGTCCCACATGCCGTCGGTAATCAGGAACATTACCGCCTGGGGCGTGTCATTGTTGTAATTGGTTCCGTTGCCGGCCTTGAGCGGCATCGCCCCGAGAATTCCGCTGAACGCGGCGGTGAAATTGGTGGCGGTGTCGTTGTCGTTAGTGCTGCACTGGTAATAATTGTTCTGACAATAGACCAGAATCTTGGCATCGGTCACATGCGTCTTGACGGTGGACAAGCTGGCATCGACGTTGGGCAGTGATACGGTGGTCGGCCATAATTGCTTGAAGGTCTTGTCGAAGGAAAACAGCCCCATCCGATATTGCGCTTTGTTGGTCGATGACGTGCTCGTCGCGAGATCGGTCAGGTTGGAAACGGCGGTGTGGAGCAGATCGGTTCGCAAGACGATGCCGTTGTTCACGGCAACGGTATAGAAATCCTTGCAATTTTTGTTCCTGCTATCGCACACTAGCTCGGTGTTGTTGCTGCCGTAGGTCAGGTTGGTCTGGTGGCAGGCGAAAGCGCAGCCGTTGGTCGCGGCAACCATCGAGCTTAGCCCGGCGGAAGTCGCCGGCAACAGCATCGACGGCGACGTATCGAGCAGCATGTAGAAATCGATGTTCGGCGCGGTCATGTTGTTCGCGCTGGACGATCCGCCGATCGCGATCGTCGCCATGCCGAGAATACCGCCGAACACATTCTGCGACTGCGCGGAATAAGTCACCGTTATCGTGCGCGAGCCGGGGCCGTTGGGTTGCGAGGGGACGACGGACAATGTCGCGGGATTATAGATCACGCCGCTGAGCAGCGCCGCTTGCGAATTGAACATGTCGGTCGCGGTCTGTACCGCGGTCGTCTGGTCCTTGTTCATCATCGTTGCGGTGACGCCGGCGAGCGCGGCGGCGTCGGCCAGCGCGTTCATCTTGGTGCGAAGCCTGGCCGCCCGCGCATAGTCGATGCCCATGCCGGTGGCGAAGGCCATCGGGATCGCCGCCAGCGCGAACAGCATCATCACATTGCCGGACCGCTGGCGGCGGAGCCGGGAGAGGAAATGTCGCAGGCCGGTGAGGAGCGATGGGATCGGCATGGATCAGCAGCCCGTGCAGGGGATGTCGACGGAGCGGCGGGGGTTCATGAAAATCTGGTCACGAAAGGTGATCGGGCCGATCAACTGGCCGCCCGCCGGCGGGACGTAGGAGTAGCTCACCTCGGCAAAGATGAGGTTCGTGCTGGCGATCCTGAGCTTCACCGGGACCACGTTGTTCGGCGTCGTCGGATTGGCGAGCAGATCGGATGTCTTGAGCAAGTTGCCGCTGCTCGCGCGGCTCCACACGACGCTCGGCATCCCCGTCGCGCTGATCGCGATCTCGGAGACGCGGGTGGTGGTGTTGCTTGCCGAATAGGGCGTCATCACCGCGCCGGCGGCGCCGAGGATGCTGTCGACGTCGCTCGCTTGCACCGCGGTGAATTGCGTCGTCACGTCGGCCAGGGTGCGCGTGGTGGTGGTCACCTTGCGATAGGCGGAGGTGGCGTCCATCAGCTGATAGCCGCCGAGGTAGAGCAGCAGCAGGAACGGCGCGATGATCGCGAATTCCACCGCACCCAGCCCGCGCCGATCGTCGCGCAGGCGATGCCAGAAATGGAGGAGGGCGGGGATCACGCTCAGCTTCCGTAGGGTTCGGTCTTGAACACCGAGGTGGCGATCAGCAGCCGCTGCCCGTTGGTCATGTTCGACAGGTTGAAGCCGAGCGGGGCGGGGACCACCGGCAGGCGATACATCATGCGCATGACGACGATGCTGCCCGGGCCGCCGGGCGAGAAGGCCCAGGCGTTGGTGACATTGCCGTTGGCGTCGAAGGTCAGTTTCGGCGCGGCGGTGCTGACCGCCGAGAAGGAGCTGACGTTCTGCACGTCGATCATCAAATTCGCGCATTTCATGAACGACGGCAGGTTGGCGCATGCGGTGTTGCCGAAATTGGTCGCGGTCATCGACGTGCGTTGCGCGCTGCCGGTGACGAGCTGGCGCGCGGTGCGCTCGGCGGTGCTTTCGAGATTCTGCTGGGCGAAGAATACCAGGGCGGTCTGCACGATCGCGACGATCAGTGCGATGACCGGGGCGAGCACGATCGCGAATTCGATCACCGACGCGCCGCGCCGCTCGCGGGCAAGCGCACGCATGTCACGCCGCCTTGCCGCGCGGCGCTGCACGTGCGGCCGCCGGGTTGCCATTCGCTGTTCCTGTCCCATTCTCTGGTCGCGACCCCTGATCAGGCCCCATCGGCGGATATGCGGATAACATTAAGAAAATCTCACGAGGCCATGGTTGACGGCGATCGAGCGGGGGGTCACGCGGCGAAGCGATGGAACCGTCCGATCCAGCCCCCGGCCAGCCCGATATGGAGGCGCGCGCGATCGAGCGCCGTATCGTCCTGTCCTATGTCCCCGCGGCGATGCGGCCGGCGCTTGCGGCGCTGCTCGCGCTCGACGATCGGCTGGGGGAGATCGTCCGCGCGGCGCGCGATCCGCTGATCGGGCAGATGCGGCTGACCTGGTGGCATGAGGCGCTGGTCGCGCTCGACGCGGCGCCGGCGCCGGCCGAGCCGATCCTGCGCGCGATCGCCGCCGGCCTGCTGCCGCACGGGGTGGCCGGCGCCGCGCTCGGCCGGATCGTCGACGGGTGGGAGGCGGTGCTCGCGATCGACTCCGATCCGGCGGCGGCGCTCGCGGTGCATGCCGCCGAGCGCGGCGAGATGCTGTTCGCGCTCGCCGCGCGGTTGCTCGGCGGCGACGATGCGCGCCTCGCCGATGCCGGCGCCGGCTGGGCGCTCGCCACATTGCGCGATCCGCGTGCGCAAGCGTCGGCGGCGGCGCGGCTCGCCGGGTTGACCGATCGCCGCTGGCCGCGCGCGTTGCGGCCGCTGTCGGCGATGGCTTTGCTCGCGCGCGACGACCTCGATTCGGCCGCTCGCCCGGGAAGTATCGGGCGCGCCGCGCGATTATTTCGTCACTGGCTTGGCGGCCGATAGTCTGATCTTATCCCCTCCAGCGGGAGGGGCGAGACGATGTGGCGCTATGCTTTGGGCGGCGTGGCCGCGCTGTTGATGATCGCGGCGGGGTGGCTGTTGTTCAACGGCAAGGCGGCGCGCGAGCCGTTGCTCCCGCCGGCGCCCGACCGGCCGCAGATCGCCGACGCCGACCGGCCTGGCGTGCCCGAAGCGAGTGAGCGCACCCGCGAGCAGAAGCGGTTCGATCGCTACGACAAGGATCGCGACGGCCGGGTCGTGCGCGAGGAATATCTCGCGTCACGGCGCAAGGCCTTCGCGAAACTCGACGGCGACGGCGACGGCCGGTTGTCGTTCGACGAATGGGCGGCCAAGACGATGACACGCTTCGCCACTGCCGATGGCGATCGCTCGGGCGCGCTCGACCGCACCGAATTCGCCACCACCGCGCCCAAGCGCCGGCCGAAACCGGCCTGCGTTTGCCCGGCGCCGTCACAGCCCGACGGCGAGGAATAGCCACCGCGCACCGCCGGTGGGCCGTGAGCGGCGCGCTAAAGCACTAAAAAACAAGAATAATACAATAATTTGATCCGATTTGATCTGGATCAAATCCATTCTGACGCGCGTCATTATCTATGACGAACAATATCATCCACATGAGAAGATAAATCTTCCTGATTTGATCTCCAAAACATCATTATGAAGATAATTTCATCTCCTAAAACACGATAAGTAATAAACTATATTATCTTTTCAATAATATTGCATTTCGGGAAAGTATTTTCCTCGTCGTAATTATCTATCAAGATTTTTAGGGAGGATTTCGATGCGAATTTCGCATGCGACGATGCTTGCGCTCTCCGTTTCTTTTCTGGCGTTTCCGGCGGCCGCGCAGGAGTCGAAAGCGCCCGCGGTGGAGCCGCTGCCCGGAGAGGAAGTGATCGTCACCGGGACGCGTGCCGCGAACCGCACCGTCGCAGACTCGCCCGTGCCGGTTGATGTGATCAGCTCCCAAGCGCTGACCACCGGCGGCTCGGGCGAGACCAACACCGTGCTGAATGCGCTGGTCCCGTCGTTCAACTTCCCGAGGCCGTCGATTGCAGACGCATCGGATGTGATCCGGCCGGCGACGTTGCGCGGGCTGTCGCCCGACCAGACATTGGTGCTGGTCAACGGCAAGCGCCGCCACACTTCCGCGCTGCTCAACATCAACGGCACCGTCGGGCGCGGCTCGGCGGCGGTCGATCTCAATACCATCTCGAACCTGGCGATCGACCGGATCGAGGTGCTGCGTGACGGCGCGGCCTCGCAATATGGCTCGGATGCGATCGCGGGGGTGATCAACATCCGGCTGAAGACCGCCGATCATGGCGGCAAGGCCTCGGTCACCTACGGCAAATATGTCACCCGGCTGGACGGCGTGCGCGAGGTGCTCGGGCTGCAGACCGATGCTGCCGGCCAGCCGTTCTTCGATCCGGCCAACCCCGAATTTCTGGCCGCCAACCTTGGCGGCAGCCCGTCGCGCAGTGACGGCGATACCTGGACGCTGGGGATGAACCTCGGCGTGCCGATCGGCCAGGGCTTCATCAACGTTACCGGCGAGTATCGCGACCGCGACACCGTCAACCGCGCGGGATACGATCTGCGCCAGAATTACAACCTCGTGGACGGGGCGTTCGACGCGCGCGAACTCACCTTCAACCGGCTGAATTTCCAATATGGCGATCCGAAGACCGAGGACTGGAACGTCGCGGTCAACGCCGGGATGCCGCTCGGCGCGAACTGGGAAGCCTATGCCTTCGGCACCTTCTCGCAACGCAACGGTCGCTCCGCGGCGAACTGGCGCCTGCAAGGGTCGAGGAGAAACCGGGATTATTCGGTACTCAGGCCTTCGGAAGCGCCGAGCGAGGGCAATTTCGCCCCGATCTACGCCAATGGCTTCCTGCCGTTCATTGCATCCGATTATACGGATTATTCGATGGCGATCGGTGTCAGGGGCGAAGTCGGCCAATGGTCGGTCGATCTGTCGGGGGTCTATGGGCGTAACCGGATCGACTATCGCACCGAGAACAGCATCAACGTCTCGTTCGGCCCCACCGCGCCACGCAATACCGATTCGGGCGGGCTCCGCTTCGGCCAGTTCACGGCCAACCTCGATGTGACGCGCGAATTCGCGGTCGGCTTCGCCAAACCGCTGACGTTGGCGTTCGGCGGCGAATATCGCCGCGAGAATTTCCAGGAGCGACCGGGGCAGCTCGAATCCTACGCCGCCGGGCCCTATACCTTGCCGGCGCGTGCGACGACCGCGGCGGAATGCGCGGCGGCGGACGGCGTCTATGCTGCGGCGACTGGCCTCTGTTCCTTCCCGGGCCGTTCGGCGCCGGTCGGCCAACAGGGCTTCGAGGGCATTCCCGCCTTCGCGAAGGTCAGCGCCAGCCGCAACAGCTTCGCCGGCTATCTCGAGCTCGATACCGATCCCTTCCGAGGCTTCACGGTCACCGCCGCCGGCCGGTTCGAGCGTTATTCGGATTTCGGCAGCACGGCGAACGGCAAGCTCGCCTTGCGCTACGAATTCATTCCGCAACTCGCGCTGCGCGGTGCGATTTCCAACGGCTTCCGGGCGCCTTCGCTCCACCAGCAATATTTCGGCGCCACCTCGACCTTCCTGTCCAGTGCGGCCGGGCTGGTGAACGTCGTCACGACCCGGGTGGACAGCCCGGTCGCGCGCGCGCTCGGCGCGCAGCCGCTGAAGCCCGAGAAATCGCGCAACATCTCGGCCGGTATTGCGCTCAATCCGTTCCGCGGGTTCAGCCTGACCGCGGACTTTTTTCACATCAGGATCAGGGACCGCATCGTCCTGACCGAAAACCTCGGTTTCGAAGGCACCGGAACCGACGAGCAGAAGGAAGCCATTAAGGCGATACTCGATGCCAATGGCTTCAACTCGGTCGGTGCCGCGCGGTTCTTCATCAACGGGCTCGACACCACGACCAAGGGGGTCGACGTGGTCGGCAGCTATCAATTCGACGCCGGGGGAGCTGGCCGCTGGTCGCTGTCGGCAGCGTATAATTATACCAGCAACAGGATCGACAAACGGCTCAACAATCTCGGCCCGCTCGCGGCGGTGCCGGGGCTGGCGCTGTTCGGGCGGCAGGAGGGGCTGCGTTTCGAGAAGGGTCAGCCGCGCGACAAGATCGTGCTGTCAGCCAATGGCGAGATCGGCGTATTCGGGCTGACCGCCCGAACGACGCGTTACGGCAAGGTCGTGGCGGTAGCCGAGGCCGAGCCGCTGGATGAACCGACCAGCCTGACCGCTTATGGCCCCGATGACATCTTCCTGCAGCCGCGATGGCTCACCGATGTCGAGGTTCGCTACACCTTCAAGAAGCATATGACCTTCTCGCTCGGCGCAGACAATGTCTTCGACGTCTATCCGACGCGCAGTCCGACCGGGAGGCGACCGGACGGCGGATTCTATCCGGAAGAAAATTCCTTCCTTCCCTATATCGATTTCTCGCCGTTCGGGTTCAACGGGCGCTACGTTTACGCCCGGTTCACCGCACAATTCTGAAAGACGCGCGCGGGTCGGCCTGGCGCCGGCCTGCGCCCCCACCGTCGCCCCGGCCTCGCGCAGGGGGTGGCGGCGGATCGCGCCGCTACCCGATCCACGCCGCCAGCGCGGTGCGGGCGCGGTCGGTGTACATGCGTTTGCGGTCGGCCTTGCGCGTGCGCCCCTCGATCGGCGGGAACAGCCCGAAATTGACGTTCATCGGCTGATAGGTCTCCGCCACCGCGGCGCCGGTGATATGGTGGAGCAATGCCCCCAGCGCGGTCTCGACCGGCGGCGGGGCGAGCGGCTTTCCGGCGAGCTCGGCGGCGGCGAAACGCCCCGCCAGCAGCCCGACCGCGGCGCTCTCGATATAGCCCTCGCACCCCGTCACCTGTCCGGCGAAGCGGATCGCGGGGCGCGATTTGAGCCGCAATTCGGGGTCGAGCAATTCGGGCGAGCGCAGGAAGGTGTTGCGGTGCAGCCCGCCGAGCCGCGCGAATTCGGCCTGTTCAAGCCCCGGGATCGTGCGGAACAGCCGCACCTGCTCGGCGTGTTTCAACTTGGTCTGGAAACCGACGATGTTCCACAAGGTGCCGGTGGCATTGTCCTGCCGTAGCTGCACCACCGCATAAGGCCAGCGCCCGGTGCGCGGATCGTCGAGCCCGACCGGTTTCATCGGGCCGAAGCGCAGGGTTTCCGGCCCGCGCTCGGCCATCACCTCGATCGGCATGCAGCCCTCGAAATAGGGCACATTCTCCCAGCCGCGATATTCGGTCTTCTCGGCGGCGAGCAGCGCCGCGACGAACGCCGCATATTGCTCCTTGTCGAGCGGGCAGTTGATGTAATCCTTGCCGTCGCCCTTGTCCCAGCGGCTCTGGAACCACGCGACGCTCATGTCGATCGTCTCGCGGTGGACGATCGGCGCGATCGCGTCGAAGAAGGCGAGCGATTCCTTCCCCGTCTCGGCGCCGATCGCTTCGGCCAGCGCGGGCGCGGTGAGCGGCCCGGTGGCGATGATCGCCGGCCCCTCGGGCAGCGCGTCGACGCGTTCGCGGACGATCGTGATATTGGGGTGCGCGGCGAGCGCTTCGGTCACGCCCGCCGAGAAACCGTCGCGATCGACCGCCAGCGCCGAGCCGGCGGGGACGCGATGCGCGTCGCCCGCGCGCATGATCAGCGAGCCGAGCGCGCGCATCTCCTGATGCAGCAGCCCGACCGCATTGCTCTCGGCATCGTCCGAGCGGAAGCTGTTCGAGCAGACGAGTTCGGCGAGCGAGTCGCTCTGGTGCGCCGGGGTCGTGTCGCCGCCGCCGCGCATTTCCGACAGGCGCACGCGAAACCCCGCCTCGGCGAGCTGCCACGCGGCCTCCGAACCGGCGAGCCCGCCGCCGACGATATGGATGTGATGAGTCATGGCGGCCGGCGTTAGCCCGGTGGCGCGCGGATCGCCAGAACCCCGTTGCGGGGACCCAAGGGGCAGAGGCAGGCACTAGTGGATAGATTCAGACGGATGGTTCCAGTCTTTTTCAACCGGCATGACGGTGGGGATTTCTTCCGGACTCATCCGTTATGTTCTGACCACTAGCGCCACGGCGAACCCGCGCTACAGTCGCCCGCATGGGGAGAGGATTCATCGCGGCGTTGATCGCCGGGGCGGCCTATATGGTCGTTGTCTTGGGCTATTGGAGCGGGCCGGGAGCGGTGGTGCTCAAGGGCGCCGGGGTCGCGCTGCTCGCCTTATGGGCGGCGATGCGCGCGCGATCGACCGACGGCTGGATGATCGCGGCGGTGATGGCGCTGGGCGCGACCGGGGACGTGCTGCTCGAACTGGCCGGGATGGTCGCCGGCGCGGCGGCGTTCCTTTCGGCGCATATCGTCGCGGTCGCACTCTATCGTCGCAACGGCGCGGGATGGGTGCTCACCGCCTGCGCCGCGGTGGCGGTCGCCGCGGTGGCGCGGCTGGTGGCGCATGACGCCGGGGTCGCGCTCTATGCGCTCGGGCTCGGCGCGATGGCCGGGGCGGCGACCGCGTCGCGCTTTCCGCGGCGGTTCGTCGCGCTGGGGGCGTGGCTGTTCGTGGTGTCGGACCTGCTGATCTTCGCGCGGATGGGGCTGCTCGCGGACAGCATCGTGCCGCGCCTTTTGGTCTGGCCGACCTATTTCGGCGGGCAGGCATTGATCGCCTGGGGTGTCGTCACGACCTTGGCGCGGAAGCGATGACGCGTGTCTACACCATCGGCTATGAGGCCGCGACGATGGCCGAATTCCTCGCCGCGCTGCAGGCGGCGGGGGTCAGGCGCGTGATCGACGTCCGCGCGCTGCCGCTGTCGCGCCGGCCGGGCTTCTCCAAATCGCCGCTCGCCGCCGAACTGGCGGCGCGCGATATCGATTACGTCCACCTCAAGGCGCTCGGCACCCCCAAACCCGGGCGCGACGCGGCGAAGAAGGGCGATGTCGCGACCTTGCGCGCGGTCTATGATGCGCAGCTCGCCTTGCCCGAGGCACAGGCAGCGGCGGCGCGGATGCGCGACCTGATCGCCGAGACCCCGTCCGCCTTGCTGTGCTTCGAGCGCGATCCCTGCCACTGCCATCGCAGCTTGCTGCTCGCCGCGGAGGGCGAGGGGCTGGCTGTGGTCCACCTCTTTGCCGGAGCCACGCCATGACCCGCACGATGACTTTCGACGTGATCTCGGACGTGGTGTGCCCGTGGTGCGTGATCGGCCTGCTCGGGCTGGAGCGCGCGCTGGCGGCGACCGGAGATGTCGTCACCCCGGTGATCCGGCTCCAGCCGTTCGAGCTCAACCCGGATATGCCGGCGGGCGGGCAGGATATCGGCGAGCATCTGCGCGAGAAATACGGCGCCTCGGCGGGCAGCGGGGGCGAGGTGCGCGAGCGGATCCGCACGATGGCGGCCGGGCTCGGTTTCGACATGGCGCAGCGGCCCGGCGCGCGGATCTACAACACCTTCGACGCGCATCGCCTGATCGACTGGGCGGCGGGGCAGGGGAAGGCGTTGCCGCTCGCGCATGCCTTGTTCCGCGCCTATTTCACCGACGGGCGCGATCCCGGCGACCCCGCGGTGCTGGCGGCGGCCGCGCAGGCCGCCGGGCTCGACGGGGCGGACGCGGTGATCGCCGGCGATGCGCGGGCCGCGGAGGTGCGGGCGGCGGAAGAGCGCTGGCGGACGGACGGTATCACCTCGGTGCCGTCGATCATCGTCGACGGGCGTTACCTCATCCAGGGCGCGCAGGAGCCGGCCGCCTATGAGCGCGCGATCCGGCGCATCGCGGCCGAGGCGGCGTAAGGAGGTGAACGATGCTCACGATTGACGTGGCGGACGACGGATTGGTCGAGCTGGTGGTCGATGGCGCCATTTCGCGCGAGGATTACGATCGCGTGGTGGCAACGCTGGAGGCGCAGTTCGCAACGCATCGCAAGGTCAATGTGGTCGAGATCGTCCGCGCCTTCGGCGGGATCGCGCCGGCCTTGTGGTGGCAGGAGGTGAAGTGGAGCTTCGGCCATCTCGATCGTTTCGGGCGCTGCGCGATGGTGACCGATTCGGGCTGGATCGGCCCGGTCGCGCGGACCTTGGGGGCGATGCTGCCGATCGAATTGCGCACCTTCGGGACGAACGAGCTTGCGGCGGCGCGCGCCTGGGCGCGGGGAAGCGATTGATCCGGTTTCTTTCGTCATGCCGGGTCGAGCCCGGCATGACGGTGAGTGCGTGGGTGAAAAACCGGCTTCTGCTTGCGCGCGATCCGCCCTAGGGCGGCGTGATGGATGAAGACGATCCGCTCGGCCCGCTCGACCCCGATTTCGCCGCCGCCTTCGTGCGCGACGACAAGCGCCCGCCGTGCCAGCTCTATCTGATCTCGCCGCTCGACGTGTCGGGCGGGTTCGGCGACCGGCTGGCGCGCGCGCTCGACGCCGGACCGGTGGCGGCGTTCCAGTTCCGCGTGAAGGGCGTCGACCAGCATGAGGCGGCGCGGCTCGCCGAGCCGCTCCAGCGGATTTGCGCGGCGCGCGACTGTGCGTTCATCGTCAACGATTCGATCAGCCTGGCGAAGCGGCTCGGCGCCGACGGCGTCCATCTCGGGCAGGAGGACGGCGACCCGCGCGAGGCGCGCGCCGCGCTCGGCCCCAATGCGCAGATCGGCGTGACCTGCCACGACAGCCGGCATCTGGCGATGGAAGCGGGCGAGGCGGGGGCGGATTATGTCGCGTTCGGCGCTTTCTATCCCACCTCGACCAAGGAGGTGCGGCACCGCCCCGAGCCGGTGATCCTGTCGTGGTGGTCGACGCTGTTCGAACTGCCCTCGGTCGCGATCGGCGGGATCACCCCGGCCAATGCCGCGCCGCTGGTCAAGGCAGGGGCGGATTTCCTCGCGGTCAGCAACGCGGTGTGGGGCGGGGACGAGGCGGGGGCGGTGCGCGCCTTTGCCGAGGTGCTTGGCGGGCGCTGAAGCGGGCCCAACCTCCGTTCGCCCTGAGCTTGTCGAAGGGCTGCCCTTCTTCCGCAGAAGAAAGTGCAGGGCTTCGACAGGCTCAGCCCGAACGGGGAAGGGGGCTCGATCGCCAGCATCTTGCCGGATCGCGCCCGCGCCGCTAGACGCGCGCCACCGGAGCCGACGGCGGCTCTGATCGCTCTTTCCAGCAGGTCAAGAACCATGAAGATCAGCGGCGTGGACATCCGTCCCGGCAATATCATCGAATATGAAGGCGGCATCTGGCGTGCGGTCAAGATCCAGCACACCCAGCCCGGCAAGGGCGGCGCCTATATGCAGGTCGAGATGAAGAACCTCATCGACGGCCGCAAGACCAACGTCCGCTTCCGTTCGGCCGAGACGGTCGAGCGCGTGCGGCTCGATACCAAGGACTTCCAGTTCCTGTTCGCCGACGGCGACGGCCTCGTCTTCATGGACAAGGACACCTACGACCAGGTGACGCTGCCGCGCGACCTGCTCGGCGACGCCGCCGCCTTCCTGCAGGACGGGATGGACGTGGTGATGGAATTGCACGAGGAAAAGCCGATCTCGGTCCAGCTTCCCAACCAGGTCGAAGCGACGATCGTCGAGGCCGATGCGGTGGTGAAGGGGCAGACCGCCTCCTCCAGCTACAAGCCGGCGATCCTCGACAATGGCGTGCGCATCATGGTGCCGCCGCATATCGCCAGCGGCACGCGGATCGTGGTCGACGTCTACGAGCAGACCTACGTCAAGCGCGCGGACTGATATCTCCCCTTGTGCTCCCGCGAAGGCGGGAGCCCAGTCTGGGTCCCCGCCTTCGGTTCCCGTCAAAGTACTATTTTGATGGGGGCACTTCGCGGGGACACAGTTTTCGCTATCGGCGAAGCGACACGTTATAGAAACCGACCCCTCGCTGGGGTGGAGTAATCGAAATGCCTTCCCATTCCGGCCTGTTCACCGTCATCGAGCGCGCTGCGCGCAAGGCCGCGCCGCGGCTGCGTCGCGACTTCAACGAGGTCCAGCAGCTGCAGGTGAGCCGTAAGGGGCCGGCCGATTTCGTCTCGATGGCCGACAAGCGCGCCGAGCAGACCCTCTACGAGGAACTGTCCAAGGCGCGCCCCGACTGGGGCTTCGTGATGGAAGAGCGCGGCGAGGTCGCCGGCGATCCCGGCAAGCCGCGCTTCATCGTCGATCCGCTCGACGGCACCTCCAACTTCCTCCACGGCATCCCGCATTTCGCGATCTCGATCGCGGTCGAGGAGCCGCTCGCCAACGGCAAGCGCGAGGTGACCACCGCCCTGGTCTATCAGCCGCTGACCGACGAGAGCTTCTGGGCCGAGAAGGGGCGGGGCGCCTGGGTCCAGTCCGAGCGGCTGCGCGTCTCGGCGCGGCGCGATCCGTCCGAGGCTTTGGTCGCGACGGGCATCCCGTTCCTCGGTCACGGCGATTTCGTGCAATGGACACGGATCTTCGGCGCGATCGCACCGCAGGTCGCGGGGATTCGCCGGCTCGGCTCGGCCGCGCTCGATCTCGCGTGGGTCGCCGCAGGACGGTTCGATGCCTTCTGGGAAAGCGATCTCAACGTGTGGGACGTCGCGGCCGGGATGCTGCTGGTGAAGGAAGCCGGCGGCTTCGTTACCGATTTCCGCGGCGGCGATCGCGCGATCGAGCGTAGCGAATATCTCGCCGCCAACGATGCGCTGCACTCCAAGCTGCACAAGCTGGTGGCCGGGGCGCTGCGTTAAGCCACCTCCCGTCATTCCCGCGAAGGCGGGGACCCATTAACGCTGTCGGTGCGACTCTATCGCGAAGGTCCGAGTGAATGGATTCCCGCCTTCGCGGGAATGACGGATTGGCGGTGACGGCGGGGAATCGGTCCGATCCGTCACCAACCGACGGAACGTTATCCCCTTTCTTTCGTAGCTAACGCCAAGCAGGCGCCGGAAATCCCTGCAAAACCGTTCAGTTGCGAATCATTCTCATGCCTCCGGCGCTTGCCCGTGCGGACCCATCCGCCTAAAGCGCCCCCATCAATTTTCGCATCTGCGAGAGCCTAGTGGTCGACCTGTCGCAATATCTGCCGATCCTCATGTTCCTCGGGGTCGCGCTCGTGCTGTCCAGCGCGTTCGTCTTCCTCCCGATGATCGTCGCGCGCCTCACCGGCGCGCACAATCCGACGCCGGAAAAACTGGCGGAATATGAGTGCGGCTTCCCTGCCTTCGAGGATTCGCGCGCGCAATTCGACGTGCGTTTCTACCTCGTCGCGATCCTGTTCATCATCTTCGATCTGGAGGCCGCGTTCCTCTATCCGTGGGCGGTCAGCGTGTTCACGCTCGGCTGGACCGCGTGGATCAGCATGATGATCTTCATCGGCGAGCTTGCGCTCGGCCTCGTCTATGCCTGGAAAAAAGGCGCGTTGGATTGGGAATGAGCATGTCTTCCAACCTCCACAGCGGCCCGGTCGAACTGCGGCATGATCCCAGCGGGCAGGCGATCGTGCCGCCCGATCAGGGCTTTTTCGACGGTCTCAATGGCGAGCTGACCGACAAGGGCTTCCTCGTCACCTCGACCGAGGAATTGTTCCAATGGGCGCGCACCGGCAGCCTGTGGTGGATGACTTTCGGTCTCGCCTGCTGCGCGGTCGAGATGATCCACGTCAACATGCCGCGTTACGATCTCGAACGGTTCGGCGCCGCGCCGCGCGCGAGCCCGCGCCAGTCGGACGTGATGATCGTCGCCGGCACGCTCTGCAACAAGATGGCCCCCGCGCTGCGCAAGGTCTACGACCAGATGTCGGAGCCGAAATACGTCATCTCGATGGGCTCGTGCGCCAATGGCGGCGGCTATTATCATTATAGCTACAGCGTCGTGCGCGGCTGCGACCGGATCGTGCCCGTGGACATCTATGTCCCCGGCTGCCCGCCGACCGCCGAGGCTTTGCTCTACGGCATCATGCAGCTCCAGCGGAAGATCCGCCGCAGCGGGAGCATCGAGCGATGAGGGCGCCGGCACCGGCTTATGCCGCCGATCTCAACGGCGCGACGATCGCCGCGGCGCGCGATGCGCTCGGCACCGCGTTGGTCGACACGCGCGACGCGGTGGGCGAGGTGGCGCTGTTCGTCACGCGCGACGGGCTGATCGACGCGATGATCGCGCTGCGCGACACGCCGGGGCTCGAATATCAGCAGCTGATGGAAATCGCCGGGGTGGATTTCCCCGACCGCTCCGAGCGGTTCGAGGTGGTCTATTGCCTGCTGTCGCTGACCCGCAACCATCGTATCCACGTCCATGTCGCAGCGAGCGAGGAGACCCCGGTTCCCTCGGTCACCGGGATCTGGCCGGTCGCCGGCTGGCTCGAGCGCGAAGTGTACGACATGTATGGCGTGCTGTTCGCGGGCAACCGCGATCTGCGTCGCATCCTCACCGATTACGGCTTCCGCGGCCACCCGCAGCGCAAGGACTTCCCGCTCTCAGGGTTCGTCGAGCTGCGTTATTCGGAAGAGGCGAAGCGCGTCGTCTATGAGCCGGTGCAACTGGCGCAGGATTTCCGCACCTTCGACTTCATGAGCCCGTGGGAAGGCGCCGAATACGTCCTCCCCGGCGACGAGAAGGGGGCGCTGCCCGAGGCGAAGGGCGCGCCGACGCCGCTCAGCGCCGACCAGATCCAGAAGGCCGATGCCGCGCAGACCGCCAAGGCTACCGCGACGACGCCGAAGACGACCGATTCGACCGCGCAGACCGGCGTCGGCAAGGCCGAGCCCGATGCGAAGCCGAAGCCGGCGGATCCCGATGTCTTGAAGGGCAAGGGAGAAGGCAAGTGACCGATACCCTGATCGACGATCCCGCGCTCGACAAGCTGCTGCATCGCACCGATGCCGCGCACCCAGACGCGGGGGACGTCGCGATCCAGAATTACACGATCAACTTCGGCCCGCAGCATCCGGCGGCGCACGGCGTGCTGCGTCTGGTGATGGAGCTCGACGGCGAGATCATCGAGCGCGTCGATCCGCACGTCGGGCTGCTCCACCGCGGCACCGAAAAACTGATCGAATATAAGACCTATGCGCAGGCTTTGCCCTATTTCGACCGGCTCGATTATTGCTCGCCGCTCGGGATGGAGCACAGCTTCGTCCTCGCGGTCGAGAAATTGCTCGATTTGGAGGTGCCGGCGCGCGCGCAGTACCTGCGCACCTTCTTCGCCGAATTGACCCGCATTTCCAATCACATGCTCAACCTCGGGTCGCATGTGATGGACGTCGGCGCGATGACGCCGAACCTGTGGCTGTTCGAAATCCGCGAGGATTGCCTGAACTTCTTCGAGCGCGCCTCGGGTGCGCGGATGCATTCCAATTACTTCCGTGTCGGTGGGGTGCATCAGGACGTGCCGCTCAAGCTGCTCACCGATATCGGCGACTGGCTCGACACGCGGCTGCCGCGTCTGTTCGAGGATGCGATCAGCCTCGTCGCCGACAACCGCATCTTCAAGCAGCGCAACGTCGATATTGCGGTCGTTTCGCGCGACGATGCGATCAAATGGGGCTTCTCCGGCCCGATGATCCGCGGTTCGGGCATTCCCTGGGATCTGCGCAAGTCGCAGCCTTACGACGCCTATGCCAAGATGGACTTTGAGGTGCCGGTCGGCACGCGCGGCGATTGCTACGACCGGTTCATGGTCCGCGTCGAGGAAGTACGCCAATCGGCGCGCATCATGCGCCAGTGCCTCAACGAAATGCCGGACGGGCCGATCGCCTCGCTCGACCGCAAGGTGGTGCCGCCCAAGCGCGGTGAGATGAAGAGTTCGATGGAAGCGCTCATCCACCACTTCAAGCTCTACACCGAAGGGTATCACGTGCCCGCCGGCGAAGTATATGTCGCGACCGAAAGCCCCAAGGGCGAATTCGGCGTGTATCTCGTCGCCGACGGCAGCAACAAACCCTATCGCTGCAAGATCCGCCCGACTGCCTTCAGCCATCTTCAGGCGATGGACATGATGTGCAAGGGCCACATGCTCGCCGACACGACCGCCATCCTGGGCGCGATCGATGTCGTCTTTGGTGAATGTGATCGCTGATGGCTGACGCTCCAGAAATCCCCGACGAGGCAGAGGTCCGCGCGCGCTGGGGCGCGTTCGCCTGGACCGATGAAAACAAGAAGAAGCGCGACGAGGTGCTCGCGCGCTATCCGGCCGGGCGCGAGCAATCCGCCTCGATTCCGCTGCTCGATCTCGCCCAGCGGCAGGTCGGCGCGGAGACGCAGACGCAAGGGTGGCTGCCGATCCCGGTGATCGAATTCGTCGCGCGCGAGATCGGCGTGCCCTATATGCGCGTCTACGAGGTCGCGACCTTCTACACGATGTTCAACCTCGCGCCGGTCGGTCGCTATCACGTCCAGGTGTGCGGCACGACGCCATGCATGCTGCGCGGCTCGGACGACGTGATGGCTGCGTGCAAGAACAAGGGGCTGATCAAGGGCAAAACGACCCCCGACGGCCTGTTCACGCTGACCGAGGTGGAATGCATGGGCAATTGCTCGTCCGCCCCGATGGTCCAGATCAACGACGATAATTACGAGGATCTCGATTACGATCGCACGATCGCGATCCTCGAGGCGCTGGAGCGCGGCGAGCACCCCAAGACGGGGACGCAGGAGCCCGGCCGCCACACCGTCGAGCCCGTCGGCGGCCCGACCACGCTGACCGCGATGGTCAAAGAGAACCACGATTACCGGCCGGAATGGGGGAATGCGGCATGAGCGCGATCACCTCATTGACCGACAAGGACCGGATCTTCACCAATCTCTACGGCTATCAGTCGTGGCGGCTCGATGCCGCGCGCAAGCGGGGCGATTGGGACGATACCAAGGCGCTGCTCGCCCTCGGGCAGGACAAGATCATCGACGTGATCAAGGCCTCGGGGCTGCGCGGGCGCGGCGGGGCGGGCTTCCCGACCGGCATGAAGTGGAGCTTCATGCCCAAGGAACCGCGCGCCGACCGGCCGAGCTTCCTCGTCATCAACGCCGACGAATCCGAACCGGGCTCGTGCAAGGACCGCGAGATCATCCGCCACGATCCGCACAAGCTGATCGAGGGTGCGCTGGTCGCGGGCTTCGCGATGCGCGCACGGGCGGCCTATATCTACATCCGCGGCGAATATATCCGCGAGGCGGAGACTTTGTTTGCCGCGGTCGCCGAGGCGTATGACGCCGGGCTGATCGGCAAGAACGCCGCCGGCTCGGGCTATGACTTCGACGTCTTCGTCCATCGCGGCGCGGGCGCCTACATCTGCGGCGAAGAGACCGCGATGCTCGAAAGCCTCGAGGGCAAGAAGGGCCAGCCGCGCCTCAAACCGCCGTTCCCGGCCGGCGCGGGGCTCTACGGCTGCCCGACGACGGTCAACAACGTCGAATCGATCGCGGTCGCCCCGACGATCCTGCGGCGCGGCGCCGAGTGGTTCTCGAGCTTCGGCAACGAGAACAACAAGGGCACCAAGCTGTTCCAGATCAGCGGCCATGTCGAAAAGCCGTGCGTGGTCGAGGAAGCGATGTCGATCAGCTTCCGCGAGCTGATCGAGAAGCATTGCGGCGGGATCCGCGGCGGGTGGGACAATCTGCTCGCGGTGATCCCGGGCGGCTCCTCGGTGCCGCTGGTGCCGGCGTCGCAGATCATCGATTGCCCGATGGATTTCGACGGGCTCAAGGCGGTCGGCTCGGGGCTCGGCACCGCGGCGGTGATCGTAATGGACAAGTCGACCGACGTGGTCCGCGCGATCAGCCGGCTCTCCTATTTCTACAAGCATGAGAGCTGTGGCCAGTGCACCCCGTGTCGTGAGGGCACCGGCTGGATGTGGCGGGTGATGGAACGCCTGCGCACCGGCGATGCCGATATCGGCGAAATCGACATGCTCCAGCAGGTGACGAAGCAGGTGGAAGGTCACACGATCTGCGCGCTCGGCGATGCCGCGGCGTGGCCGATCCAGGGCCTGATCCGCCACTTCCGCCCCGAACTGGAGCGCCGCATCAACGAGCGTAAGGGCGGCTCGTCCGTCCCCTTGCAGGAGGCGGCGGAGTGATTTCGTGGAGCTTCTCGCTGAGCTGCTCGGTTGGCTATGGCCTTCCGGTGAGGAACGCCAGCGCCGCTGGGAGCGGGTTGGTATTGTCTTGGGGCTCTGCTTCCTTCTCGTCGGCCTTGCGGTCGTTGTCATATTCTCAGTGCGAGGCAGCTAATGCCTAAGGTCAAGGTCGACGGCGTAGAGATCGAGGTGCCCGCGGGCGCCACCGTGCTGCAGGCGTGTGAGCTTGCCGGCAAGGAGATCCCGCGCTTCTGCTATCATGAGCGGCTCTCGATCGCCGGCAATTGCCGCATGTGCCTCGTCGAGGTGAAGCCGGGGCCGCCCAAGCCGCAGGCGTCGTGCGCGCTGCCGGCGGCGGACAATCAGGAAATCTTCACCAACACCCCGATGGTGAAGAACGCCCGCGAGGGCGTGATGGAATTCCTGCTGATCAACCACCCGCTCGATTGCCCGATCTGCGATCAGGGCGGCGAGTGCGACCTGCAGGACCAGTCGGTCGCCTACGGCCGCGGCACTTCGCGCTTCGAGGAAAACAAGCGCGCGGTGACCGAGAAGTACATGGGGCCGATCGTCAAGACGGTGATGACGCGCTGCATCCAGTGCACGCGCTGCATCCGCTTTGCCGAGGAAGTCGCCGGGGTCGAGGAAATCGGCGCGATCTATCGCGGCGAGAATATGCAGATCACCTCCTATCTGGAGGAAGCGGTGACCAGCGAGCTTTCGGGCAATGTGGTCGATCTGTGCCCGGTCGGCGCGCTGACCTCCAAGCCCTATGCCTTCGAGGCGCGGCCGTGGGAGCTCAAGAAGACGCTGACCATCGATGTGATGGACGCCGTCGGCACCAACATCCGCCTCGACAGCCGCGGCCGCCAGGTGCTGCGCTGCGTTCCGCGCATCAACGAGGACGTCAACGAGGAGTGGGCGACCGACAAGACGCGTCACGCGGTCGACGGGCTCGTCCGTCGCCGGCTCGATCGCCCGTTCGTGCGGCGTGACGGCAAGCTCGTCGAGGCGACCTGGGACGAAGCGTTCGCGGCAATCGCGGACGTCGCGAAGACCGTCGGCGACAGCGTGGCGGTGGTCTCGGGCGATCTCGCCGATTGCGAAACGCTGTTCGCGGGCAAGGCGCTCGCCAAGGCGTTCGGCTCGTCGCTGCTCGAAGGGCGGCAGACCGGGATGGACTATGACACGTCCAGCCTCGCCGCGGTCAATTTCAACAGCACGATCGCCGGGGTCGAGACCGCCGACGTGATCCTGCTGGTCGGCACCAACCTGCGCTGGGAAGCCGCGCTGGTGAACACCCGCATCCGCAAGGCGATCAAGAAGGGTGCCAAGGTCTTCGCGGTCGGCCCCGAAACCGATCTGACCTATAAAGTCGAATGGCTCGGCGCGGATCTGGCGGTGCTCGGCAATCTGCCGGCGGCGGTGACCGATGCCTTCGCCAAGGCGCAGCGCCCGATGATGATCGTCGGCGGCGCGGCGATGAAGGGCGCGCAGGGCGCGACGCTGGCGCTGGTCGACACGCTCGGGCTGATCAAGGACGGGTGGAACGGCTATAACGTCCTCCACTTCTCGGCGAGCCGGATGGGCGGGCTGATGCTCGGCTATGCGCAAAAGGGCGGGATCGCCGACCTTCACGCGGCGAAGCTGGTCTTCTTCCTCGGCGCCGACGAGTGCGATTTCACCAGGTTCGGCGGGTTCAAGGTCTATATCGGCCACCACGGCGATGCCGGCGCGCATCATGCCGATGTCGTGCTGCCGGGCGCGAGCTATGCCGAGAAATCGGGCACCTGGGTCAATCTCGAAGGGCGCGTCCAGCGCGGCGAGCGCGCGGTGTTCCCGCCGGGCGACGCGCGCGAGGATTGGACGATCCTGCGCGCTCTGTCCGAGAAGCTCGGCAAGACGCTGCCGTTCGACACGCTCGAGGAATTGCGCGCGGCGATGGCGGTCGATTGCCCCGATCTCGCGACGCTCGGGCTGGCGAAATTCGCGTGGAACCCGCCGGCGCTCGCCGCCAAGGCGGAGGGCGTGCTCGCGGGCTATCCGATCAAGGATTTCTACCTCACCAATGCGATCTGCCGCGCGTCTCCGACGATGCAGCGCTGCTCGGCCGAGCTGATCCACGGTGAGACCTTCGCGGAGGCGGCGGAGTGACCAGTTTCAACTTGCTGATGCATGTCATGCCACGCCTCATGGCGGCATTCGCAGTCATCTTTTATATTTCGTCCGTCGCGGTTTCGGTCGCCGCTCAGCAAGAAATCGCGCGGCTGGGCATGGAAACCGTACCGTTTTCGGCGAAATTCAGCGCGTTCGTGATTGTCTTTATCCAGCCGCTCACGTCTGTCGTGGCGTTTCTTTTCGGTGCAGGGCTGCTGTGGCGCCTTGATCAGATGATCGCCTCGAACCGCGGCGAAGGGGATCGTTCGTGACCGCCTTTTTCCAAAACTTCGTCGGCCTGCCCTATGAATGGGCGTGGTTCGTCGCCACGCTGGTCGGCATCCTCGTTATCGCATTGCCGCTGATGCTGGCGGTGGCGATGATCATCTATGCCGATCGCAAGATCTGGGCGGCGATGGCGCTGCGCCGCGGGCCGAACGTGGTTGGCCCGTTCGGGCTGCTCCAGTCGTTCGCGGACGGGCTCAAGGTGTTCCTCCAGGAAACCATCGTCCCGGCGGCGGCCAATCGCGGCCTCTTCATCCTCGCGCCGATCATCACCTTCACGGTGGCGCTGATCGTGTGGGCGGTGGTGCCGTTCCAGGTCGGGGTGGTGCTGGCCGACATCAACGTCGGGCTGCTCTACGTGCTCGCCGCCTCTTCGCTCGGCGTCTACGGGATCATCCTCGCGGGCTGGTCGTCCAACTCGAAATATCCCTTCTTCTCGGCGATCCGCGCCGCGGCGCAGATGGTCAGCTACGAAGTCGCGATCGGCTTCATCCTGATCTCGATCGTGCTGTGGGCTGGGACGTTCAACCTCAGCGGGATCGTCGAGGCGCAGCGCGGGGTGTTGGGGACGCCGATCAACGGCTTCTTCCTCAATCCCTTGCTGTTCCCGATGGCGGTGATGTTCCTGATCTCGTCGCTGGCCGAAACGCAGCGTGCGCCGTTCGACCTCACCGAAGCGGAGAGCGAGCTCGTCGCGGGCTATCAGACCGAATATTCGTCGATGAGCTTCGCGCTCTACTGGCTCGGCGAATATGCCAATGTGATCCTGATGTGCACGCTCAACGCCACCTTGTTCTGGGGCGGCTATCTGCCGCCGCTCGACTGGGCGCCGCTCTATGCCGTGCCGGGGATCATCTGGCTGTTCGCCAAGATCCTGTTCTTCTTCTTCGTGTTCAGCTGGGTGAAGGCGACTGTCCCGCGCTATCGCTATGACCAGCTGATGCGGCTGGGCTGGAAGGTGTTCCTGCCGGTCTCGCTGTTCTGGGTGTTCCTCGTTTCCGGCGTCCTGATGTGGACGCGGGTAGGGTTCTGACGATGGGTATCGCATCGACCGTCAAGGCCTTCACGCTCTGGGAGTTCGTGAAGGCGCACGCTTTGACCTTGAAGTATTTCTTCAAGCCCAAGGCGACGATCAACTATCCGTTCGAGCGCAATCCGGTGTCGCCGCGCTTCCGCGGCGAACATGCGCTGCGCCGCTATCCCAACGGCGAGGAACGGTGCATCGCGTGCAAATTGTGCGAGGCGATCTGCCCCGCGCAGGCGATCACGATCGAGGCCGAACCGCGCGACGACGGCAGCCGCCGCACGACGCGCTACGACATCGATATGACCAAGTGCATCTATTGCGGCCTGTGCCAGGAGGCATGCCCGGTCGATGCGATCGTCGAGGGGCCGAATTACGAATTCGCCACCGAGACGCGCGAGGAACTGATCTACGACAAGGCGAAGCTGCTCGACAACGGCGACCGGTGGGAACGCGCGATCGCGGCCAACCTTGCCGCCGATGCGGCGTATCGATAATGCGCGCGCACCGTCGATTTTTCGCCGTTCGCCCTGAGCTTGTCGAAGGGCTGTACTTTTCTTCCTTAGTAAGGGCAGGGCTTCGACAGGCTCAGCCCGAACGGTCTCTCGGGGGGCTCGTCGAGGCATGATACAGGCCTTCGCCTTCTATTTGTTCGCGATCGTCGTGCTGCTTTCGGGCGCGATGACGATCTCGTCGCGCAACCCGGTGCATTCGGTGCTGTGGCTGATCCTCGCGTTCTTCAACGCCGCCGGGCTGATGGTGCTGGTGGGGGCGGAGTTCATCGCGATGCTGCTCGTCATCGTCTATGTCGGCGCGGTCGCGGTGCTGTTCCTGTTCGTCGTCATGATGCTCGACATCGACTTCGCGGAGATGCGGGCGGGCTTCGTGCGCTATGCCGCGCTCGGGCTCGCGCTGGCGGTGGCTCTGGTGTGCGAGATCTTCATCGGCATCGGCGCGTGGAGCGCGGGCGGGATCGATCTCGCGCGGCGCGCCGCCCCGGTCGATCCGGCGATCCCCAACATCCAGGCGATCGGCAATCTGCTCTACACGCGCTATCTGTTCGTGTTCGAGGGCGCGGGGTTGGTGCTGCTGGTGGCGATGATCGGCGCGATCGTGCTGACCCACCGCGAGCGCAAGGGCGTCCGCGGGCAGAATATCGCGCGTCAGGTCGCTCGCCGGCCTGAGGAAGCAACACGCAACATGCGGCCCGAAGTGGGCCAGGGGGTGCAGCTGTGAACGGCGCAATCGGCCTGATCCACTATCTCGTCGTCGCGGCGATCCTGTTCACGATGGGCGTCTTGGGGATTTTCCTCAACCGCAAGAACATCATCGTCATCCTGATGGCGATCGAGCTGATCCTGCTCGCGGTGAACATCAACCTCGTCGCCTTTTCGGCAGCGCTCAACGATCTGGTCGGGCAGGTGTTCGCGATGTTCGTGCTGACCGTGGCGGCGGGCGAGGCCGCGATCGGCCTTGCCATTCTCGTCATCTTCTTCCGTGGCCGCGGCTCGATCTCGGTCGATGATCCCAGCCGGATGAAGGGATAAATCGTGATCTCTATCCTGTTCATCGTTTTCCTGCCGCTGGTTGCGGCGGCGGTCGCCGGGCTGGGCAATCGCGCACTCGGCAATACGGTCGCCAAGTCGCTGACGACGGGCGCGCTGTTCGTCTCGTGCGCCTTGTCGTGGCCGATCTTCATCGGCTTCATGACCGGCTCGCTGAGCGAGAGCGTCACCCCGGTGCTGCACTTCATCACCTCGGGCACGATGGATGTGAGCTGGGCGCTGCGCGTCGATGCGCTCACCTCGGTGATGCTGGTCGTCATCACCAGCGTCTCCGCGCTCGTCCATCTGTATAGCTGGGGCTATATGGCGGAGGACCCGGATCAGCCGCGCTTCTTCGCCTATCTGTCGCTGTTCACCTTCGCGATGCTGATGCTGGTGACCGCGGACAATCTGATCCAGATGTTCTTCGGCTGGGAAGGCGTCGGCCTCGCGAGCTATCTGCTGATCGGTTTCTGGTTCAAGAAGCCGAGCGCCAATGCCGCGGCGATCAAGGCGTTCGTCGTCAACCGCGTCGGCGATCTCGGCTTCATGCTGGGCATTTTCGGCACCTATCTGGTGTTCGATACCGTCTCGATCCCGGCGATCCTGCATGCGGCGCCGGGCATGGCGGGGGCGACGATCGGGTTCCTCGGCTATCGCTTCGACACGATGACGGTGCTGTGCCTGCTGCTGTTCGTCGGCGCGATGGGCAAGTCGGCGCAGCTCGGCCTCCACACCTGGCTCCCCGACGCGATGGAAGGCCCGACCCCGGTCAGCGCGCTGATCCACGCGGCGACGATGGTCACCGCCGGTGTGTTCATGGTCTGCCGCCTGTCGCCGATGTTCGAAACCTCGCCGACCGCGCTGCATGTCGTGACGATCGTCGGCGCCGCGACCTGCTTCTTCGCCGCGACGATTGGTACGACGCAGAACGATATCAAGCGCGTGATCGCTTATTCGACCTGCTCGCAGCTCGGCTATATGTTCTTCGCCGCGGGCGTCGGCGCCTATGGCGCGGCGATGTTCCACCTGTTCACGCACGCTTTCTTCAAGGCGCTGCTGTTTCTCGGTGCCGGCTCGGTGATCCACGCGATGCACCACGAGCAGGACATGCGCTATTACGGCGGCCTCAGGAAGCATATCCCGATCACCTTCTGGGCGATGCTGCTCGGCACGCTGGCGATCACCGGGGTCGGCATCTATGGCGTCGGCGGCTTCGCCGGCTACCATTCGAAGGACGCGATCATCGAGGCATCGTGGGCGGCCAAGCAAACGGGCGCATTCTGGGCCGGGGTGATCGCGGCGCTGCTCACCAGCTTCTATTCGTGGCGGCTGATGTTCCTCACCTTCTGGGGCAAGCCGCGCTGGGCCCAGTCCGAGCATATCCAGCACGCGGTGCACGATGCGCACGGCCACGGCCACGCGCACGATCATCCGGCGGACGAGCATACCGCGCCCGAAGCGCACGCGCACGACGCGGGCGCACACGAACTGGCGACCGGCACCGCGGGCTATCACCCGCACGAGAGCCCGCTCAACATGCTGATCCCGCTGATCGTGCTGTCGACGGGGGCGGTGCTTGCCGGCTTCGTGTTCCACGGCTGGTTCATCGAGCCGACCGCGGGCGAAGGCTTCTGGCGCGGGTCGATCGCCTTCAACGAGCATCTGATGCACGAGATGCACGGCGTGCCGGTGTGGGTGAAGCTCGCCGCGACGGTCGTGATGCTGCTCGGCTTTGCCGGCGCGGTGCTCGCCTATCTCGTGCGGACTGACATCCCGGCGCGGTTCACCGCGACTTTCGAGGTGTTGTACGATTTCGTGTACAACAAATGGTATTTCGACGAGCTGTACAACCTGCTGTTCGTTCGCCCCGCTTTCGCGATCGGCCGCTTCCTGTGGCACAAGGGCGATGAGGGGACGATCGACCGCTTCGGGCCGAACGGCTGGGCATGGGTGGTGCAGCAGGGCAGCCGCGTTACGGCGCGCGTCCAGACGGGGTATGTTTACACTTATGCGTTCGTCATGCTGATCGGGCTTACCGCCGCGGTCACCTGGGTCATCGCGGGTTGAGGTGGGGCAGATGAACGGCTTTCCGATCCTCTCCGTCATGTTGCTGGTGCCCGCGCTTGCTGCGGTCGCCTGCCTGTTCCTGGGCGCCAGCCAGGCGCGCTGGCTCGCGCTGGGCGCAACATTGGTCAACCTCGCGCTCGGCGCCCTGCTGTGGCTCAATTTCGATATCGGCGGCGCGCAATGGCAGTTCGTCGAGCATCATGAGCATGTCTTCGGCCTGTTCGGCTGGTCGCTCGGCATCGACGGCTTCGCGCTGCTGCTGATCGAGCTCTCGGTGTTCCTGATGCCGATCTGCATCGGCGCCTCGTGGGAGGCGATCGAGAAGCGCGTCCCGGAATATATGAGCCTGTTCCTGTTCACCGAAGTGCTGATGATCGGCACCTTCGCGGCGCAGGATCTGTTCCTGTTCTACATCTTCTTCGAAGCCGGCCTGATCCCGATGTATCTGATCATCGGCATCTGGGGCGGGGCGAACCGCATCTACGCGTCGTACAAGTTCTTCCTGTACACGCTGCTCGGCTCGGTCGTGATGTTCATCGCGATGCTCTATATGAGCATCGTCGCGGGGACGACCTCGATCCCGGCGCTGATGGCCTATGATTTCCCGCCGCATGTGCAGACCTGGCTGTGGCTGGCGTTCTTCGCCTCGTTCGCGGTGAAGATGCCGATGTGGCCGGTCCACACCTGGCTTCCCGACGCGCACGTGCAGGCGCCGACCGCCGGGTCGGTGATCCTGGCGGGCGTGTTGTTGAAGCTCGGCGGATACGGCTTCCTGCGCTTCTCGCTGCCGATGTTCCCGGAGGCTTCGGCGCAGCTCACCTGGCTGGTTTTCGCGCTCTCGGCGGTGGCGGTGATCTACACCAGCCTCGTCGCGCTGGTGCAGTCGGACATGAAGAAGCTGATCGCCTACAGCTCGGTCGCGCATATGGCGATCGTTACGATCGGCCTGTTCGCGTTCAACACCCAGGGCATCGAGGGCGCGATGATGGTCATGCTCGGGCATGGCCTCGTCTCGGGCGCGTTGTTCCTGTGCGTCGGCGTGATCTACGACCGGCTGCACACCCGCGAGATTTCGCGCTACGGTGGCCTCGCGATCAACATGCCGCGTTATGCCGCATTGTTCATGCTGTTCACGATGGCTTCGGTCGGGTTGCCCGGCACGAGCAACTTCGTCGGCGAATTGCTGAGCCTGATGGGTACCTATCAGGTGTCGACCACGATCACCTTGCTGTGCACCACCGGCATCATCCTCGGCGCAGCCTATATGCTGTACCTCTATCGCCGCGTCGTGTTCGGCGAACTCAAGTCGGATGACGTGCGCGCGATGCCCGATCTGTCGTCGCGTGAAATGTGGCTGCTCGCGCCGATCGCCGCGGTGGTGCTGTGGATGGGCGTCTATCCGGAAAGCTTCCTCGCGCCGATGCGCAAGGATACCCAGACGTTGCTCGCTCGCATCGACCGCGCCAAGCCGGCGGGTGACTCGCTGCCGACCAAGGGAACCGGTATCGTCCCGGCCGCCCATGCCGAAACCGCCGCGCACGGGGAGGCGCACTGATGAACTACGCCGCTCAACTTGCGATGACGCTGCCCGAGGTGGTGCTGTCGCTGGGCGCGCTCGCGCTGATGCTGGTTGCCGCCTGGAGCGGCCCGAACGCGACCCGCGCCATTTCCTGGGCCGCGGTCGCGGTGCTCGCCGGCGCGTGCGTCGCGCTGGTCGGGCCGGCCACTTCGGGTGGCAGCGCGTTCGACGGCATGTATCGCGCCGACGCCTTCGCCGGCTTCGCCAAGACATTGATCTATGTCGCCGCGGCGGTCGCGATCCTGCTCGCGCCGGGCTTCTTCCAGCGCACCGCCGGGGACGATCTGCGCCCCGAATATCCGGTGCTGATCCTGCTTTCGGCGGTCGGCATGGGGATCATGGTCTCTGCCGCCGATCTGCTGACGCTCTATGTCGGGCTCGAACTGCAGAGCCTCGCCGCTTATGTGCTGGCGAGCTTCATGCGCCGCGACGCGCGGTCGGCCGAGGCGGGGCTGAAATATTTCGTGCTCGGCGCGTTGGCGAGCGGCATCCTGCTCTACGGCATCAGCCTGGTCTATGGCTTCACCGGCTCGACGCTGTTCGACGAGATCGCGGGGGCCTATGCCGCCGCGCCGCTCGCCGGCAGCACCAAGTCGCTGGGGCTGATGTTCGGGCTGGTGTTCGTCTTTGCGGGCCTCGCGTTCAAGATCTCGGCCGTGCCGTTCCACATGTGGACCCCGGACGTGTATGAGGGTGCACCGACCCCGGTGACCGCCTTCTTCGCGACTGCGCCCAAGGTGGCGGCGGTCGGCCTCGCGCTGCGCGTCGCGATCACCGCGATGGGGCCGGCGGCGGAGCAGTGGCGCCAGATCGTGATCTTTGCTGCGCTCGCCTCGATCCTGCTCGGTGCGGTGGCGGCGATCGGGCAGCAGAACATCAAGCGACTGCTCGCTTATTCGTCGATCAACAACGTCGGCTTCGCGCTGATCGGGCTTGCTGCGGGCACGCCCGAGGGCGTCGCCGCGGTGCTGACCTATATGGCGATCTATATCGCGATGACGCTCGGCTCGTTCCTCGTCGTGCTGCAGATGCGCGATACGGACGGGCAGCCGATCGAGACGATCGCCTCGCTCTCGGGCCTTTCGCGGACGCGGCCGGCGCTGGCGTTCGGGCTTGCTGTGTTCATGTTCAGCCTCGCGGGCATCCCGCCGCTGTTCGGCTTCTATGCGAAGTTTGCGGTGTTCTACGCCGCGGTGCAGGCGGGGCTGTTCCCGCTCGCGGTGTTCGGTATCGCTTTCAGCGTGATCGGCGCTTATTATTACCTGCGCGTCGTCAAGACGATGTACTTCGACGAGCCGGCGGGTGAATATGGCCCCGGTGACCGGCTGGAGGGCGGGCTGATCGTGGCGACTGCGGCGATCGTCTCGCCGCTCGGCTATCTTGCGATCCCGCTGCTCACCGCCTGGACGATGGCGGCGGCAAAGGCGCTGTTCTGACCCGCATCCTTACCGTCGCGGAGACGGGATCGACCAATGCCGATCTCCTCGACCTCGCCGCCGGCGGGGCCGAGGACGGCATCTGGCTCCGCGCCGAGCGCCAGCTCAGCGGGCGCGGGCGGCAGGGCAGGGCGTGGGACTCGCCCGCCGGCAACCTTTACGCCAGCCATCTCGTCCGCCTCCGCGCGGGCGATCCCCCGGCCGCCTCGCTCGCGCTGGTTGCGGCGGTGGCGCTGGAGGAAGTGATCGCGCGGCTGGTGTCGCGCGGCACGATGCTCAAATGGCCCAATGATCTGCTGATTGGCGGCACCAAGATCTCCGGCATCCTGCTCGAACGCGTCGGTGATGCCGTGGTGATCGGCATCGGGGTCAATGTCGCGCATTGCCCCGATCTGCCCGACCGCGCCGCGACCAGCCTCGCCGAACAGGGCGCGGCGATCACCCCGGCCGAACTGCTCGAACGACTGGCGGCGATGGTCGACGCGTGGCTGAGCATCTGGCGCGGGCAGGGGCTGGCGCCGATCGTTGCGCGCTGGATCGAGCGGGCGCATCCGGCGGGCACGCCGCTTCGCGCCCGGCTTGCCGACGGCACCAGCCTCGACGGCACATTCGAGACGCTCGCGCCCGACGGTGCGCTCGTCCTGCGCTTGGCGGACGGCACGACCCGTGCCATCCACGCGGGCGACGTTTTCCTGGTTTAAAAGGGGGAGAGGATCATGCTGCTGGCGGTCGATGCCGGAAACACCAATGTCGTTTTCGCTTTGGTCGACGGGCGCACGATCAAGGCGCGCTGGCGCATCGCCACCGATCCGCGCCGCACGGCGGATGAATATGCGGTGTGGCTCAATCAGTTGCTGATGCTGGAGGGGTTCGATCGGTCGCAGGTCGATGGCGTGGCGATCTCCACGGTCGTGCCGCGCGCGCTCCATAATCTGGAGGTGCTGGCGACCAAATATTTCGGCCGCGACGCGTTGATCGCCGGGCGTCCGCCGCTCGAATGGGGCATCGCGATCGATGTCGACGAGCCGAGCTCGCTCGGCGCCGACCGCGCGGTCAACACGATCGCGGCGCACGCGCTGCACGAGGGCGATCTGATCGTAATCGATTTCGGCACCGCCACCACCTTCGACCACTCGGATTATACCGGGGCATACAAGGGCGGGATCATCGCGCCGGGCATCAACCTGTCGCTGGACGCGCTTGTCAACAACGCCGCCAAGCTGCCGCGCATCGCGATCGAGGCGCCGGGCGGCAATTTGAGCGTGATCGGGCGCAACACCGTCGATCAGATGAACATCGGCATCTATTGGGGCTATATCGCGATGATCGAGGGGCTCGTCGCGCGGATGAAGGCCGAGGTGGGGCGCCCGGTGAAGGTGATCGCCACCGGCGGGCTCGCCACCTTGTTCGAGCAACATACCAATGCGTTCGACGCGATCGAGCCGGACCTGACCATTCAGGGGCTGGCGATCATGTGGGAACGCGCGCATATCCAGTGAAAATCGCCGGCGGTCATTGGATCTGATCCGTTCGCCCTGAGCTTGTCGAAGGGCTGCCTTCTTCCTCGCGGAGAAAGTGCAGGGCTTCGACAAGCTCAGCCCGAACGGGGATAGAGGACCGCGGCTCAACTTAGGAATACAATGACTCCCAAAAACGAACTTCTTTTCTGTGCGCTCGGCGGTTCGGGCGAGATCGGCATGAACGTCAACCTCTACGGCACCCAGGGAAAATGGGTGATGGTGGATATGGGGGTGACCTTCGCCGATCACAGCTATCCCGGCATCGATCTGGTGCTGCCCGATCTCTCGTTCATCGAGGAGCGGCGCGAGGAGCTGGTCGGCATCCTCATCACCCACGGGCATGAGGATCATATCGGCGCGCTGCCCTATCTCGCCGAGGACCTCGGCGTGCCACTTTATGCGACGCCGTTCACCGCCGGGCTGATCCGCGGCAAGCTGGAGGAGGAACGCGTCGCCGATCGCGTGGACCTGCGCGTGGTCGAGCCGCGCGAACGCGTGTCGGTCGGGCCGTTCGATGTGCGCTTCGTGCCGATGGCGCATTCGATCCCCGAGGCGAATGCGCTCGAAATCACCACCCCGCACGGCCGCGTGTTCCACACCGGCGACTGGAAATTTGACGCCAAGCCGGTGATCGGCAAGCCCGCGACCGAGAAGGAATTGCGCGCGATCGGCGAGGCGGGGATCGACGTGCTGGTGTGCGATTCGACCAATGTGTTCAACGCCGACGAATCCGGCTCGGAAAGCTCGGTGCGGCGCGGGCTGGCGGAGGCGGTGGCCAAGGCGCGCGGGCGCGTGCTGGTGACGACTTTCGCGTCGAACGCGGCGCGGCTCTCGACGCTCGGCGCGGTGGCGAAAGAGACGGGGCGCAAATTGTGCGTCACGGGTCGCTCGCTCGATCGCATCCTGCGCGTCGCGCAATCGTGCGGCTATCTGCGCGATTTCCCCGAGACGGTCGATCCCGAGACCGCGATGCGGCTGCCGCGCGACAAGGTGCTGATCGTCGCGACCGGCGGGCAGGGCGAGGCGCGCGCCGCGCTCGCGCGGATCGCCGAGGGCAATCACACCGTATCGCTCGATGCGGGCGATACGGTGATCTTCTCGTCGAAGCAGATTCCCGGCAACGAAGTCGCGATCGGGCGCATCCAGAATATCCTCGCCGGGCGCGGGGTGGAGATGGTGACCGAGAAGCAGGCGCATGTGCACGTCTCCGGCCACCCCGGCCGCCCCGAACTGGCGGCGATCTACGAGTGGCTCAAGCCGGGGCTGCTGCTGCCGGTCCACGGAGAGATGCGCCACCTGATGGAGCAGGCGCGGTTCGGGCTGTCGCTCGGCGTGCCGCGCGCCTTGGTGCAGACCGACGGCGATATCGTGCGGCTGGCGCCGGGCGAGCCGACCAAGATCGGGCACGCGCCGGTCGGGCGGCTGGTGCTCGACGGCGATGTGATCCTCCCCGCGGACGGGGTGACGATCAACGAGCGCCGCAAGCTCGGGGTCAACGGCCAGATGTCGGTCGCGGTCGCGACGCAGGGCGGGAAGCTCGCGGGGACGCCGCAGGTCCGTATCCAGGGCGTGCCCGTCGAGGAGGAGCGCCTGCCGTTCATCGCCGAGGCCGAGGAGGCTGCGGCGGAAGCGGTGCGCACCGGCCCGCGCGATCGCGAGCGGCTGCGTGAGGACGTGCGGCTCGCGGTGCGCCGCGTCGCGACGCGCTGGACCGGCAAGAAGCCGGTGGTCGACGTGCTCATCGTGGAGGTGTGACGATGCGCTGGACGTCGATGCTGGCGATCTACGTCCTGTTCTGGGCCTTTTCGGTCTTTCTCGTGCTGCCGTTCGGGGTGAGGACCGCCGAGGAAGCCGGGGTGGAGCGCGTGCCCGGACAGGCCGAAAGCGCCCCGCACGAATTCCGCATCGGCCGCATCGCCTTTCGCGTGACGATCGTCGCGACGGCGCTGTTCCTGCTGTTCGTCGCCAATTACCATTTCGGCTGGGTCACCACCGAAATGCTCGACTTCCTCGACGTCGCGAACGGGGTTTAACTTCCCTTCCTTCTTCTCCCCTCCCTTGAACAAGGGAGCATCTGTGATGTTGATCAAGCGGGTCGAGGTATCCATGGCCGGTTTTGAGCGACGAGAGAGTTAGCGAGGACGAGGAGTTTTCGCATGACGGCGGTGATGGCGACTTTGGGTGGTTTTCC
>Ga0209930_1000410_pt1 | contig 113134 bp, 128 predicted proteins | sample ThiBiot_500_biof_2_FD_183948 | JGI IMG/M metagenome (GOLD analysis project Ga0209930, IMG submission 183948) | Wastewater bioreactor microbial communities from Cape Town, South Africa - Thiocy_cont_500_biof (SPAdes) | ecosystem: Engineered > Bioreactor > Thiocyanate-remediating >...
TGACCAAGAATTAGCTTCTTAAAGTTCTTAATTGGATTTTGACAATATCCATGGTCAAGAGAGAACGAATATATAAAAAGAGAATTTTTAACACTCTTGCTTCTAGGAGCCGGCCGGAAAGGGTTAATATAAATTTGCTCTTTTTCTGTTTGTATAGAAAACATCTAGTCGTACCAAGATCGTTGCAATGTGAAACTGTATTAGATACACTTCAATCGACTGTATGTTTTGAATATGAATAAAAGAAATGGGATTATGTTTGTGTTTAGTATATGATTATTAGTACGCCGAATTCGTCACCATTATTAATTAGTGAAGAACATGATACTCTACATTGTGTTCTTCGTGGTAGTAAACGTTTCGTTCTAGTTGATGCATCGAAATATCCCGAAGCTCGAAAGGTTGTTATACCAGAACAACGAGATCTAGTCAGACCTTTTGTTAATCCGGACAGGTTTGTTTCGTTTTCTTTTCAGAGATGGTCAATTTTCTTTTCTTTTTGTAGAGTTGATTTGAATGCATTTCCAGCATTGACTGATATCGATTATCATCTTGCTAATCTAACAGCTGGTGACTGTTTATTCATTCCGAATGAATGGATTTTTCAAGAACGTTCAACAGAAAATGCAATTTCAGTTCTCTACAATATCAAACATGGTCAAGCATTGAATATCGATGTAGATGAATTGAAGAACTGTCCGGATTATGATCCGACATTTACACTTGATCAAGTTGATTGGTCTGTTGAACGACATCCACAAAATTTCAAGTAAGATCCAATCAAACATGTATCTTCGATTTATTTTGATAAATTAGGGATCTGATTGTAAATCTTATTAATACAAAAACTCAAGGATTTGAAAAATGGCAAAAAGCATTTTCTAAGGTAATTTTCAAAGAAAAAACAACAAATCGTGCTGATGTATTTTCTTTTAATTCAGCATTTATCATACGATATTGGATCTGATTCTGAAGTATCGAATGTTTTCGAAGAGGTTCGTTATATTTGTCTGAATTCATTGCTAAAAAGATTTCGTACTGTGTTTTTTTATCTAGTTCTATGGAATAATTGATATTGATGGTGATGGACAAGTCACATCCGTTGAATTCGATAAAATAAATGGGGCTGTAAGCGAAAAAAAAACTCCGAAATATATTTATTCGAATATTATTACATTTGAAATACAATTCTTTTTAGCATCAACATCATATCACAGATATTTTATATGAAATGGCACAATTAATCCATAATAGACAAAAAACTAGTCCAGCAAAACCAGTGAATGTTGATGAACAGCCAATACGTCGATTGACAGTGAATGAACATGAAGAAGATGAACGCATACATATCCAGAATTACAAAGCCGATCTATAGATTTCGAATATATTTTTTGTTGTCGTATTTTTAAAGTATTCTCATTTTTATTTTCGTTGTTATTTTCAGATTATGTCCGATCGATATTTCGAAAATTCCTACGACGATTATCAAAACCAGGCGTATCTTACCGGTGACAATCGTGTTTGTATTTAGACTTTCAAATTTAAGCGGATTTGTCATGGTTAATCTGTTCTTATCTAACTAGTTAATTCCAGAGATTACAACAAATCGAATCGATTGGATTGAACATCAATTACGAAAACTCGAACGACATATCAATCAAACTGATCCATCGGATACATCCGTTTACACAGGCAATGCCGGTAAAAGATGATTTCATTTCTTATCAAAACGATTCATTTTCTCTTATTGAAAATAAAAAAAAGGCATTGCGTTACTTTACTTACGATTGGCATCAGTCTTTCCTATACAAAAAGAAAATTATAAATCAAAAGCAAAATCCTTGATTGATCAATGTTTACGAGAATTGAATAGTATGGAACAAATAATCTGTTGTTTTTCTGCGATAATTAAAAATGTCACTTTGTGTTTACTTCGTTCAGGCAAACGAATATCCTTCATTGAAGGTGATCTTGGACCATTGGCTATAGCTGCAGTTATTTATAATGATTTACATGATGAGAAAATGGTTAACAAATGCATAGAAAAGTAAAACAAGTGTTATTGTTTATTTTTTTGTAATTTTTTTTTCTTTGTAGAATTTTAGCATTAAAAAATAATGCACTGAGTCGTTCCAATCCCGATGAATATCTTTATGGACGTTCGGGATATCTTTATACATTGATGTTTCTTCGACAAGAACTCGGACGAAATATTATCGATAAACAACATGTTATCGATGTAAGATTTTTGTGTTGTTTTGCTTTGAAATTTATTAACTTTTCAAACAAATCGAATAGATCTTCGAAGGAATAATTCGATCTGGCGAGAATTTAGCTACGAAAACCAATTCAACATCTCCATTGTTGTATCAATGGCATGAAAAAGAATATTTCGGAGCTGCACATGGCATGTCTGGGATAATTTATCTCTTATTAAAGGTTATTAAAACAGTTACATAGAAAGATTGACATTCGACTGTGATGTTTAGGTTGCAAATGATGAATCAATTAGTTGTCTTCGTTCGTATATCAATTCTCACTTGATACCAACGATTGAGTATCTCAAAACAAAACGATTGCCAAGTGGAAACTATCAATCATCGAATGACAATACATCCGATAGACTTGTACAATGGTGCCATGGAGCAACTGGTTTTGCCTATTTATTTGTTCGAGCTTATCAAGTTCGTTGAATATTTTCGAAAAGAAGTTTTATGAACGTCGACGTTTTAGGTCACTGGTAATGATTCGTATCTCGAACTTGCTAAATCAGCTGGAGATGTTGTTTGGCAACGAGGACTTTTGAGAAAAGGTTATGGACTTTGCCATGGTACAGCTGGTAATGGTTATGTATTTCTTAATTTATATCGAGCAACGAATGATCTCAAATGGCTTCATCGAACAATTAAAGTATTTTACACTCGGTTTTTTTTTCAACAACAAGAAAAAAGCTTAAAAGTCGTTTTAGTTTTCGGAATTCTGTTTGGATTCAGCTAAACATGAACTATCTCGAACACCTGATCATCCGTATTCATTATTCGAAGGTTCGATTATCGACAAAAATTGATCTATTCAACTCAAAAATCTTTTCTAGGTCTTGCCGGTGCAATTTATTTCATGACTGATGTCATTCAACCAGTCGACGCACGATTTCCTGCATTCGATTGAACAAGCATCGCTTCCAATTTACCGATATTTTTGTATATATATATATATTTTTATTCCATGCTTCGATTAAATAAAAAAACAAGGCAGTCACGCACACGTTTTCTCTTGTGATATATTGTCTGATGATTACTAACGTGAACTATTTTAGATATGTGATGTTTTTATATAGTAATAGATTTTATATTATCTTTATAACAGTATGGATTATTGGACTTTACTTTATTTGGGCAGCATTTCATTCACCGCCAAATGATACACGTATAAAAGATTTAGAAGCACAAATTGAAAGTCTACAATATAAACTTCAAAATATTCAAACGGACGATCGAGGTAGTTCACAATGTGAATCATTTCGAGATGAAATCAAACGCTTAAAACAACAATTGAGAAGAAAAAAAACGAAATCACAACGTAAGACTTGCTGACGAATGATTGTCTTTCTTATCTATCGAATTTGTAGATGGACCTGCATTAGAATATGAACAATTAAGAAGAAAAATCGAACGTCAAACAAGAGAGTTGTCCTATTTCATGAACAGTCAAATGGGCAAGTTAAATGAAAAATTATCAGACGATCAGAAAGCAAACTGGAAACTTGTCATTGACCGATTTAATGATCAATATAGGTTCGCTATTGGAAAGTTATTGTCCATTTGATTGATATTTTATTTGTTGATAGATATCTCTTGGCTTCAATTCGAAATCTTACTTCTGTCGATGGATATCAATCATGGCGTGAACAAGAACACGAACAACTCTCGAAACTAATGCAAGCACGTTTGAATTCTCTACAAAATCCTTCGAAACCTTGCTCAACTGTCAAACGAATCACATGTAATCTAAACAAAGGTTGCGGCTACGGCTGTGAACTTCATCATGCTATGCATTGCTTTCATATTGCATATGCACTCGGTCGGCCAATGCATCTTCATTCCGAGGGATGGAGATATAATCCAGGTGGATTCGAGCAAATCTTCGAATCATTGAGTAAAAACTGTACGAAAGACATGTTCAGCGGTGCTGTTTCATGGGGTAAGAAACAAAACTGATATCGAAAATTGAATTCGAGTTCTTTTTTTTCGTAGCTAATTATAAAACGGCTGAGATTGTCGATATTCCGTTGATTGATATGATCTCTCCTCGAACTGATTTCATGCCCATGGCCGTACCTGAAGATCTCGCTGAGCGATTGATTCGTTTGCATGGAAATCCGTTTGTCTGGTTTACAGGTCAATTGATGAAGTATTTATTGAGACCACAGGATTGGTTAAAAGAATTTTTCGATAAGAGATCTCAAAACATTAAATTTGAAACACCGATCGTCGGGTAACGAGAGAGAAAAACAATAGATTTGCATTTTGTTTTGTTTTTCTAAAGTATTCATGTTCGACGAACGGACAAAGTCGGAACTGAAGCAGCATTTCATGATGTATCGGAATATATGAATTTTGTCGATGATTATTATCGAACATTTCAATATCAAAATCCAAATCTCAAATTTACAAAACGTGTTTATATAGCTACGGATGAACCGAGTGTTTTTACAGATGCTCGAAATAAGTAAATTCAATTTTTAGTTGAAATAATCGTAGTTATTCTCACCACGACAATGTTTGATAATCTAGATATCCAGATTACATCTTCTATGGCGATACTGATGTAGCCAAATCTGCTCAAGTCAATACTCGTTATGGAACTGAATCGTTAAAAGGAGTTCTACTAGATATCTATTTTCTTTCTCTAACTGATTATCTTGTTTGCACATTTTCATCTCAAGTAAATCGAACACTTTGTTTTTCTTTTTTATTTTATCGAATAAATCTAGATTTGTCGTGTTGCCTATGAAATTATGCAACAACGTGTTATCGATGGTGCCTGGCGTGTTCAACCACTCGATGATGTCTATTATTTCGGTGGTCAAAATGCACATAATCAACGTGCTGTGATATCTCATAAGGCTCAATGGCCGAATGAATTTAGTTTTGAACGTGGTGATTTAATTGGCACTGAAGGAAATCATTGGGACGGCTTTTCGAAAGGTTCGGATAAAACAAATCAACAATCAGGTCTTTATCCGTCGTATAAAATCGATGAAATCGTGAATATAGCTGAAATGTATACATATCCAGACATACAAATACAAGATACTGACATTTAATTCGTCTTCTGATAACAATTCATTCCATTGGCAAAAGAAAAGCAGTTCTTTTATTTATTTTGGTGACGGTTTTCTGATTATGAATAGAATCTTATACTCAATCATTCTTTGGATCTACTGTTTGTTGTGTGTGCGTGTGTGTTTTAAATAATATTTGACTTTTAGAAATAAATTATTAATTTTGGACTTTGGTTCTTTAATGAAAAAATCAGTCTTATTTTTCGATTAATCGATAAACTTCAATTTCACTCGTTTGAAATCTATCATTGCCTGTAAATGTCTTCGAACCTTTTCCTGTCGTATCTTCATACGTATGCGGAAAACTAAATGAACTATTTGTTAACCTTTATACTATTGATGCGACATTGAAAATTGAATAATGCGTCATCTATTGCATACCTTTCAGGTGAAAAACACTAGTCTCACATGACTCTTGCATTTAATTTAATTAAAAACATGAAAAGAAAATCAAATTATCAGTTGATATCAATCTAACCGTTTTCTCTACCATTATCGGTAATTAGTAATGGGAAAATACAGTTCGAGTGCATGTCTCGAATGATAACCGTGTCGACGTAAAAAATATATTTAACAGTAGAAATCTGATTCGATTCTTATCTCATTACGTCGTTTATTCGAACACAATTTACGTCATAAGAAAGTTCGTTCTTTTTTTTCAAAAGCAGATCATATATTTATTTTTATTACTTGTTTTTCTTCTAATCGCTGATTATTTGAAATGTGTACAATGTGTATTTTGAATTGTTTCGAAATTCGGTTAGATAGAATTCACAGAAAAAAGGCACAAAGATCACAAATCGTTATGTTAAAAAGAAAATGAAAAAGAAAATAAATCGATAGAATTGCATACTCGCTCAACGCACCGTTAATGTAGAGATTAATTAATAGAGAAGAGAATACATAGAAAAATAAGAAAACATCCACACAATGGAATGTGAAAGAATTAGTATAATATATATGAGTGTGTGTTTGTTTTGTGAATAGGATTGTTTTATTGACGTGTATACGATGTGAAACCTAGATTTTTTAATGTTCGTTCTACGGTTGCTTCATCAGGAGCATTGCGTACTTGAACACTTGGTGGTGGTACTGGTGTTGCTGGTAAGACTTTAGTTAGTAAAGTTGGCTAAGCAAAGCGAAAAAACTTCGATAAATAATTTACGAAATGAAATTTTGCTTACAGGAATTTGTTTTGGTCGTGGTGGTGGAGCTTCACGAATGACCATTGGTTCTTGTTCTCGCGGTGGTGGTGGTTGAATACGAACGTAGAGTGGTGGTGGAGCTGGTGCTTGAGGAGGACGTACCTTTAGATAGCGTTCGAAAATCAAGTTATTTACAAGACGAAAAAAAAAATTATCGTCCTACTTCTTTGATAATAACTGGACCGGGAGCTGGTGGAGCTGGTGGTTTATAGTAAGCTAAATTAATCTTTTGTACATATGTGATTGGTTTCGATTTCTTTTGAATAACCACTGGATTAGGATCGTGAAAGAATTTATCATTGCCAGGTGTTTTCAATGGACCAAAAACTTGAACGAAACCGCCGCCTGGTGTCGAGAATTGTAATGACGGATTATTAGCTAATCCAAATTGTGATGGTGAGATTTTTTGTCCAATTTCACCATTCATTACACTTGCAACAGGATCATTCACGTGTGTACTTGTATATTCAGTTGGTGTTGCTAATGGTGCTGAATTTTGTGCAAGATTAAGCATTTCTTGAAGATGTACTGATGGATAGACATGTCCGACACGATCGATGGCAACCATGATTTAAGTCAACAAATACAAATTAAGAAGTTTTGATACTATAAACCAACCAGCTATTTAAAGAAGAAAAAAAAGAGCGTCGATCTATTAGCAAACAGCTCCTTTTATACACGCTACAGTAATCGATACTCTTGTCTGAGGAGAGAGAGAGAGAGAGAGCGGGAGAGAAAGTCGTTGGAGAGTAAACCTTTTTTTTCTCTTCTCTCAAGGCTATTTATATTGAATAACTATCCTATTAATTGATGAGTATCTATTCGTTGCTGACGTATATTCATTCGTATGTATAAAAAATTCACCTTGCTCTCTTCTTCTTCTCTTTTCGATTTTTTTCTCTTTCTAAATTACATTTACACATACATAATATCCTTCACCTAAAATACGGTTTCAGCTAATAAAAGTTAACCCGATGTTCACTCAAGCATAAACATTTCGATAAAAGAACGCTTGGCCACAACTTTACGCCAGTGTGTAACTATAATTACGCTGTCTATTGTTTTTAGCATAATCATCATAATACAGTCAGACCTTGAGTCGAACGATCGAAATTTAAATTTTGCACATACTAAATCAACATTTATTTATTTCTATAAACAAAAAAGAACGAATAGCGTAAGATAGTTTGTTTTTTTTAATATCTAAAGAGTCAAGAATATGCTACCCTCGTTATTAACAAATATGTTATTCGTCAGCAATATCAGATGAATCTAACTGCGACGAATGAGACGAGAAAAAAAAAATAAAATAAAATTTGCTTGTACGATTTTTATGTCATGTTATCAGAATATTTATCACAGGTAACATGTGATGATGAAAAGGAGAATATGGAAATAAGAATAATAATTGTATGTTTGACGACGTGAATCATTTGTGTCATAGGTTAGAGATGCACGTTTCCATCGATATAGATGAGAACTTTCCGATGGATTCGATGTTTGAGACGAACATTGAAGCCACCAGTCGGATGTTGAACGAGGATAAGGTGGATAGGCGTCTTCAATCTAAATTTAGACCGAAAAAGAAATATTTAATCAAAGAAAAACAAAATCTAGTTTGTTGTCACTTGATGACGATGATGATCATATCGATAATAAGTCGTATACGAAAAGAAATAAGTTTGTCCATTTGTCCATTGCAATGCATTCGTAATTCTATCACGTATACGTAGCCAACGTGCAACAAATTGCGGATAATCAATGTCAATCGAACTTATAAATTCTTGGTTGATATTCAAACGCCAAATCATTGTATCTTTTATGAAATACGTATGATTATCTCCACTATAGACAAACGCCGCATCGAGATGACCGGTAAAAAAATGCTGTTCATCAAGACCATGAAAACCATCTCTGATTAAACGTGGATAACCACTTTGCAATTGAAAACGAATCGTTTTCCAATAGTATTCGCCTTTGAAGAAAAATATCTGTTGATTAGGCCATGTTAATGCCGTATCGATTTGATCGGGTAATGTTTGCCAAATGCTGCCTTCCCATCGGCCGAATACGTCGCGAATCAATTTCGGATATTCGATATCCATGGATGTTTTTGATCGACGATAGACTAAACCATCTAAAAATAGAATTGTAATACTGATTTTTGTTAATTTTAAACAAGAGGAAAAAAGGCAACCTTTGATCATGTATGTATCATCATCAATGAGAAATATAGCATCAAATTGAGGATCAGAACAAAGAGCTGAATGTTTGCTCGATGATTTAACGGATGGAGCCATTTGTTTTGGATTAACTTGATATGTTTCAATGCTGTTTGATAAAGGAGATGGATATACTTTTAATGGTTTACCACCTCGAAATAAATAACAATCAATCAATAATAAATTTTCTTTTATTCGAACATCATCATACCGTAGAGAGCTTGTATAGCTCGAATATCATCGTCTTGTAGACTGAAATTCTGTGTAAAACCTTTGAAAACTAAAATAAAAAAAAACACATATTTCTCTTGATTCTCATCAAAATTTTGTTGACAAACATGGAGCCATAATAGCATCGGGATGATTCGAATGTTCTAAACCCAATGAATGTCCAAATTCATGTGCTGCAACTTGAAAAAGATTGACACCATCGGCACTCTTCGATGTCCAATATTCATCATTATCAAAATGTGCATCGCCACCATATTGAGGAAAAAATGCATGACCAAGAACATTGCCTGGCCCATCGAATGGTTCCGTATCGCCGTGATCGCCGATCTCGAACGATATTTGAATATCAATTTTTCGATCGAGATGATTCGGTTTGAAAATATCGTTTCGCTTTAATTTTCGATGTTCAAATTCCAGACTCGATGCGCTACTCCATAACTATAAAAAAAACGAAACATGACTATTAAAAAAAACATTATCAATCGACTTTTAAAGCTTTAGTTAGTTCAGTATCGACGAATTGTTGTGGAAATGTTGTTGGATATTTAACAATACGATATGTTAACGGTTCATTGGATGGCCAACGACTTCCTATGAAAACAAAATACTTTTCTTGCGAAATTTGATGTTAAATATCTCCTACCTTGAAGAATGTAACGTTTTCGTCGTTGAACTCGACGAAGATCTTTATTTCCACAACGTGGTTGTCTCATATTTTGCCAGGTTAAATCATCGATAATCCCTGTTTGATTGATTCTAACAAAACGTTGAAATGCTCGAATAATTGACGGGGATATATTCAATGATGAATCATTTGATTTAATATAACCGAAACGTATTAGAAAATTCTGAAAATAATTTCAATTATTTAAATAATAATCGAATGAAATTTACTTTTGCATAATATAAACGATGATTAGTTTCGACATTTGTTGAACTAATATGTAGATGTTGAAAAAATAAACTGAGAAAAAAAAGCAACTCGGACAAAACGATGAGACGCATGTCCTCTAACAGATGATGCTGCCATGTGCCACGATTGATTGAGATGATCGAATAGAATGCGTGATTATTCAATCACACAAAACTATGTAAATTTTTTGCTTCTCTCTCTCTCTCTCACGTTGTTTCTTTTCTTGTTCCTACTTGATATCGATTCGACTTAGGAAGATATTTGACGATTGCTAGTCAATTGAAATTCTTTGTTTAAAAAGACATAAGAGCAACGATCATGTTATGCAATAAATAGTCAAACAGACGAGGCGGCGACGTTTAGTTTCTACTTTTTCAATACGTGTACGAACTGGGAGGTAACATCCTTACTAGCTAATCCCTGCTCGCTTTTCTGTCTCTTTCTCCCTTTCTCTTATCCTTCTGTTTGACATATTCTAACGATGACACGATTGTTCACCTTTTGTCACTATTGATGATCTTTGCTTTGTATACATAAATGGATTTCGAAATAAAGAGAGAGAGAGAGAGAGATGTACATATATTATTATTCAAAAAGATCAAACGATCGACTTATCATTTTAATGAAGATACTTTATTGCTTTTGAATCAACGATGGATTAAAATGAAGATTTAGTTTCAAAATCAATTTTTGACATTTTCTTTAATCTATTTAATTACAGAAAAAAAGAGTCAACAGAACTTCTTTTTTTATCACATCCGTTTTTTATCATTCAAAGTCAATCAAACTTTTCAATATTTACATTGCATGACTAAATCCTTGTTTTTCTCTTTCGCAAATCAATAATATATTTACTCTGATTTTCTGTTTTGTTTTTCTATCACAAAAGGAACATAATTGATTATTAGCTCCTTGTTCAACCATGTCGTACTAATCTGACCAAACCATTGGCAAATGGCTCTTTGAGCCGAAGTTACTTTGACATAAGACTTGTTTAAAACGAAGAAAATATTAAAAACGACGTATTTTCTCGTTATTCTTTATTAATTTAACGAAAATCAATAATTAACAAGCTAATTAGAATAATAACTGCTTTGCATAAATATCGGATAATAAATAGCAAAAAAAAAGAGAAGATACTGACTGTAATCTGAATCGATATAATTTTTTCCGCTTGACTTCATTCAACACATGATGTGTGTTTTTTATAGTAATTTTCTTTCCTTTCTTTTCTCGCCAAATTTAATATATTCGAAAATTGCATTTGTCTGCTATTTTTCTTTTGAAAACGCCCATGCCAAATACTATTAATAGTAAAAACTCCATCTCAATTCCGACAGTCCTGTTCTGTTTTCTTTTTTCTTTATTCCAATTCGATTCGGTAATAAAAGAAAAAAAACGTTTACAGGAACTACTACAGCCGAAGTACTAACACGCAATTCCTTTTTTCCTTTTCTTCTTCTTTTATATGTCAGCATATTTTGTCGTTCTCATATTCTTTTTTTTTGTTTTTATCTCTAAATAAACGCTCATATAATTCTAAGTCTACCATTTCATGATTACAATCATCACTCATCCGTTATCGCGATTAAATTTTACAAATTCGAACTGGTAAGATCGGTGTTTGTTTGTTTTTCTTTCATCATATACTGATAAAACATTTGTATGATTCTTTCGTTTGCCTTATCATTCTTGACGAGTTACAAATAAATACGAAAATACAAAAAAAAACGAGGAGAAGGCCATTTTTTAGTGCATAAATCTACTACGCAGCAACCTATATTTGCAGCACACGTTTTTTTCTCTTCGTTTGAAATAAATATGACAGATGAAACATCTGAAGTGCAAATTACTGATTGGATACAAGCATTGAAATTACAACCTCATCCCGAAGGAGGTTTTTTCTCTGAAACTTATCGTTCCAAAGATGAATGCACTCTTGAACGGGTTAACAATCAAATTCGTCCTTGTTCAACAGCTATCTACTTTCTTCTTCAACATCCTCAATCACCGAAAAGTGTTTTTCATCGAATAAAAGCTGATGAAATGTGGCATTTCTATCAAGGTTTACCATTGTCAATTCATGTTCTCGATGAAGAACAATCGAGTCATACGGAATATATTTTAAATAATCGACTAGACATAAATACAGATGCTCGTCCACAAATTCTCGTTCCATATGGAAAATGGTTTGCAGCTGAAATTTTAACAACATCAATCGACGATCGAAAAGAACGATTCACTCTTTGTGGGTGTACATGTTCACCGGGCTTTGATTATCAAGATTTCGAATGGGGAAAACGATCTGATCTAATAAAAAAATTTCCCCATTTAAAAGAATTAATCATTCGTTTGACATTATCTGAAGAAAATTAGATTTCACATATTTCCTATTCAAACGAGTTTAATCCAGTTTGTTTTTCTCTCTCTTTTTGTCATTCGTTTATTGATGAAAATAAAAAGAAAATTTACCAACAAGCACAACTTGAAATGTTACTTATGATGATATACTTCCTTTGTATTTCAACGAGTCTACTTCGAATCTTTCTTCGACATCTTATTTTGTTATTATCCTTGTTTATTTCTTTTGCTTTTTCTTTTGTTCGTTCGTTTGTTCGTTCGTTCGTTCGTCTATCCATGAAAAAGACTACGTTAGTAGAAAAGAAGAAGAAGAAGAAGAAAGAAAAAGAAAAAGCAAAAGAAAAACAACTTAGGGTGTATACGTGCGCGTGACTGTAAGAAAAACCCACATACTATTTTTTTTCTCTCTCGTTATTTATCGTTATTTTTCTTGACTGCGGTCGTCGTTTAGATTTCGTTTGTACAGTCAGAAACAATTGTTCGATACATATAAATAGATTAGATCATGATAGGCTATCATCTGTTATTCAATGTAAATTCAGTCTCGTCTTATTTTATCTTCTAGAGTACGAAAAAAATACCGATATATATACATATACAATCTGAACATACCACGCAAACTTATCAAATAAAAGAAGCCAATTCAATTGAACATTAGTTCAAAACAATTTTCATAAATTTATATCCCACAATGCATCTATCAAATTCCAATAATAATAATTCGAATAATTCCACACTTCATTTAAATAATGATCAAATTGATAAATTAAAACATGTATTAGATCGTCCGATATCAATTTATTCATCATCATCATCATCGTTGCCAACATTAAATCTAATTCCACAACAATTTCTTCGACAATTTGCTTTTAAATTAAAAGAATATTCAATTGACATATCAGGTATTCGTTTGAATGGCGGTGCAGCATCCTATGTTCTTGTCAATGATCCGAATTTTCACTATCGTGATATTGATATTTTAATTTATATTCAAACACCATTATCATCCGAACGAAAAACAACATTATTCTCATCGAATAATCAACCGTATTCATGTGATGTTTGGACAATAATTAAATACATAACATGTTCATGTTTATTAGAACATATTCAAAATGCCACATCAACGGATCAATCCAATCAACAATATACACATAATTATATATCGAATGTACTCGATACATATACGAGAAAGAATATAAAGATTTCGTCGGAACAAGATTCTTGGGCATTGTTATCATTGCAAAATTATTCGGGTCAAAATCTTGAATTGAAATTCGTTGAAAATCTCAAACGTCAATGGCAATTCAGTGTTGATTCGTTTCAAATCAATCTCGAACCATTATTATTCGAAACGAAAGCATTCAATCGAAATCTTTGTAAATGTCCGTCGATTTCATCGATAACGAAAACAATCAAAACACGAAATCTTGTTATCGATGCAATCAATGGTTTGACAATAATCAAAAAAGATCTCGACAATCAAACAAATCATGATGATGATTCAACGAAAACCTCTCAAAATAAAACATTTTCGCCGACAAGTACAAGTCCATTGCAATTCGGATTTTTTACGCCTTCATCATCGCCAGATACACACAGTCAGGAAAATAACATCGAATGTCAAACATTGGCAACAATAACAACAATTTCAACAACGAATAACAATAATTGTAAGTATCTATCTAATCGAACGACCTAGCAATGTCACCTTTTTTTGCCTAATCATGTTTATCGTATGATTTTGTCCCAACTTATTTTTGACAACAACAAAATATAAATCCGTCAAAATCACCGAGCAATATCGAGGCAAAATGCGTTTACCTTGAAAGAAAAAACGAGTGTCTATTGTCTGTGTTTTCTTTTTCTTAGCAATTATTGAATATCGTTCACGTCTATCGAAATCCTCGATTTCGACGATAAGCGAAGAACCAATAAGTTCATCGCTTCAATTTCATCTTTCATTAAATGAAGATACAGATGATGGCATCGTCTCCGATGTCGATGACTCAGTTACTGACGATGATGATCAAGTTTTTCGAACGCCTGTTGATGCTACAAGTGCACCAGCAAGTCCAGCAACGATCATCGCATCGGATAGTTTAACAAAAACTTTAACCATCGAAGTCTTTTCAGCTTACAAAGATGTCCATCAAGCACTTGAACATTTAAATAAAAAACTTATTGTCACATACGCACCTGAAACAATGCGTGGCGGTGGTTTATTGAAATATTGTGATTTATTAGCACAGAATTACAAAGTTCATGATTTAAATGAAATGTTTCGAATGGAACGATATATGTGTTCGAGATTTTTTATTGATTATAAAACCATACCTGAACAACAACATGTTATATCTCAATATGTTTCAACACATTTTCTACCAACATCAATTACCACCAGTACTGAACAGTTTAATACTCGTCAAACAAATTCGAAAACATCGTCCGATGAAAATAATCTTTCCAATGCGAGACTTTGTCTTCGATTTTTCGATCATTTATGTAATGTTATTCATCAGAGTACAGTTTGTTTGACGCATCACGATAAACAATTGACATTAATAACAGTTAATCAATTGAAAGATTTTTATCATTTTAATTATAAACATTTATTTATTAATGATAATTATTCTCAACAACGATATCAAGCCTATCATTACAATCATCATTGTTCGAGTTCATCGTCGAATTCCAGTCGATCAGTAAAATACAAAAACAGAAGAAATTTTAATTTCAATTTGAAATAATCTTTCATTTAGTCATCTCCATCGAGTTCATCATCGAATTCTCATCGATATTTTCGTCAGAATAATAATAATCGATACTACAATCAATCATCATATCGAAATCATCATCGACAATCGACTGATTCGTCTTTTTATCATCACAATCATCATCATCAAACATCTCGACATCCATCCTATGTTACAAGTAATTACCAACGTCGAGTGTGATTGATTTTGTTTGAAAGTAAACATAATAGTTAGTCTTCTATCTATCTTTCAAAGAGAATCAAGTATATACATATATATATCTATATATAGTTTTTTTTTGTTTCTATTTCTTTTACTGTGAAATTATGTGAACTGATGATAAAAAAACAAATGCGAACATCTCTCTTTTTTCTTTTATAATCAAAAAAAAATACGTATTTATTTTTTTTCTCTCTCTTTGTTAGTGATAAAAAGCCTCACAATATCTTGACTTCTAAAAGAAACTTTGATATTGTGATCTCTTCTTTTTTTTCTCCTCCTTCTCCCTCAAAAAAAATTCATAAAATCAATTAAACCAACGCACAAAAAAAATCAACATAAATTCTCTATGAAACAACAAAAAAAATTTTTTCAATGACGTTTATTGTTCTTGTTCTCTGTTCGTTTCTTTTCTTGTTATTGTTTATTAGTAGAACTATCCAGCTTAACTTTAAAAAAAACCACAATTACCGTTTCTTTCCTTCGTTTTTTTTCTCCTCCCACCTCTTTCTCTCTCTCTCAAGAATTATTTTTATATAACTCTATCTTGACAATAAAACTCAGCGTCAATGTTTTTTTTGTTGTTGTTGTTGTTTGTTTATTTAAACTCTTGATTAACATTCCTGAACATCAAACAAAGCATTAGTACCACACTTTCTTGCGGTATTTATTCGATTTTCTTGTTCTTCTTCTAACAATATGTATACTTTGATGACGACGTGTGTTGTTTATTTCTTCAATAGTATCGTTCCCTTTCGACGTACTCTCTATATACCTGGTGATCATCCTATCGTTTTTCTTTCAAAATCAACAAACAACATATATTTTTCTATACATTTTTGTTTTCTGTCTGTCTGCTCTTTTGCTTGGTTTACGTTGTGTGCATTTTGTCGTTTCATGATGATTCCTTTATTTTTTGTCTCTCTCTCTATCTCCTTACTTTTGTTATTTGTACGTGTGAAAAAAAAAGCAAACAAAAGAGCAATATGAAAATAAAATATCCATATATATATATATATTTGACAGACAGAAACAAAAACCAAAACGTGAAAATCTATTCAGTCCATGACGATGATTCTTTATTCGACTGTGTTAAACTTATGAATGAAATAATAAAAAAAAGAAAAGAAAACGATTGGTAATTTGTAGTGATAAAAAACTTTTGTTGCCAACAGACGAAATGGCATCTATCCATTAAAAATCTATTCTATTCCTTCTATTGACAAAAATGAATCGATCAACAACATGTGTCAACAGTCAAACAAAGACACGCATTGACATACAATAGAAGAAAACCAAGAGCGCGCACATCAATATACAAATAAACATATACAGAAATATAGACATTAACAATCTCGTTTTTGAAAATGCATCATTTTCGGTTTGATTGATGTCGTTTAATATCAGCTGATGCTTGACTTTTTTGTTCACGAATTCGATTAGATTGATATTCGATGCTGTCTTAGTGCGAGATGATTCGAAAGATGTTCTTGAATTTGATCTGAATGACAATTTTGCAGAGGTAGATGTACTCGTTTCGGAATTGTAAATTGATGATTTTTATTCATGAACTGATCGACATAGAGCAGATGTTTGATATTCTGTGGCGAACGACGAAGACGCCAGTAGCGTTTCTTTCGTTTTTGACTTTTAAAACAAATCCAATTGGAACAACAGCATTGATCTTTGGAATCGGACGACGATGACGACGTCGATGTTAATGAATATAACGATGGTTGACGTGCAAATGTATATGTTTGCAAAGTTTTCTGTTGACAATCGAGATTCGTATTCGAACAAATACGATTTCTTTGTAGCATGTGAATTGATGCACGATGATGAGCTATGGCTTCAGCGATGAGCTCTTCTTCTTTCCGGCCGATTAATGCCGATATACCACTTGTACCACTTTGAGAATGAAATTGAGCTAAACGAAGAACTAGAAGATTTAATGTCGATGCCATTATTGCTAAACCAAAGAGAATAAATGAAACAGTAAATATGAAATAGGCCCAACGTGAGTACAGAGATTGTCCTGTACGTTGAACGTTTGCTAACGGAACGAAATCACCAAAACCTAATTGAATAAAAAAAAAAAGAGTAAATGAAAATTTTTTTTTGTTTTTCTTTCGATAATTACCAATTGTCCAAAAGGTGACAAATGAATAATAGATCGATTCGAAATAAGTCCATTTTTCTTGTTCACAAAATATCAACGATCCACCGAGTATTAACATTGTTGTCATGCCGAATTCGACGGCAATTAATTCGAAAGCGGAAACTTTCTGATTACGACAGCCAAGTGAACGTTTGACACGCATTAACACAAAGGAAATGATAGCATTTAATCGTTCACCAGCCGATTGAAACATAATTAAATTCAATGGTCTAAACACGAAACAAACAAAACAAACAGTTTCGTAATTTATTATCAATGTTTTTTTTTCTGTTTCTATTTACACGCCAGCAACTGTATAAACCATACAAAAGATTTTACCACCGACTAAACAACAAAGCAAATTCGTAACCTAAAACTCAAATCAATGGGAAATCTACCTGTTTTAGGGGTTGTATGCCCGTAGCCTAAAGATAAACAAATGATTATATAAAACAAAAAGAAAGCATAATTGTTATACCGATGAGTGTGACAACTAATGTAGAAAAATAAAAGGCACCAGGAAATGTCCATTGTTTAGCTGTACCACTTCGTACGTGACGATTTTCGAAAATTAATGTTGTTAAATTATGAAAAATAGTTTCATTTTGTATGGTATCACTTTTGTACAAAATACGAGCCATTTTCTTTCGTAATTGATCACGTAAAATCGCTTCTTCTTTCGATTCCACTAAAAATCAATTAAATAGCTATGCGAAATTGATTGTTGATAATCAACAAAACTTACAAGCATCAAAAACAGCTGCACCAAACATTAAATATGCAAGCACAATGAACATCAGTGCAAATGTGCGTACGTTTTGTGTGCCGAAGATCATTCGAAAGACGATGGCGTTGATTTAGCCTGAGAGTGAAAGAATTTTTTATGACATTTTTTTTTCACCAACAAACAATCAATATAATAATATAATAGTTTATCTTATCTAAACAACATTAATGAGAATGAGAGAAAACAGTAATTCTAGAGTCAGAGAAGTCTGTCTCAATAGTAAATCATTTCTGTCTTTCCCAGAGCTTCATGTTGCTTCTCTCTCTCTCTCTCTCTCTCTCTCTTTATCCTTTTGTTGGCCTCTTCGCTTTTCTCTTTTTTTTTATCGAGTTCTTGTTTCTTCTTTTAGTCGTGTCTGTGTCGTTTCAAATAATGAAAAAGTGTTACTCAACTCATCAGAACTGACGTTAGAGCAAGACAGTCACATCTGAAGAATAATAATAGAATAATAAAAAGGCGAAAAAAAAAGAAGAGGACCAAGAACGAGGAACCGAAGAAGAGAAAGAAGAGAAACGAGGAGGAGGAGAAGAAGAAGAGAATATAGGGAAAAGTACGAAGCATCTTCTTTTAGTTACTTATGGTGATAGTACTGATGCTCTATTTAAAAAAAAAGAGAAACAACGAAAACACTCCTCTCTAGTTTTTTTTCTGCTCGTTTTTCTTCTCAGCATGCACTTCTCCTTTTTCTTCTACTTCTTTTTTTTTTATAAAAATGACGATGGTCGTTCCCTAGTGGATGCATGGGAATTCTCATACGGTGATCTAACTCTATCGATAAATGACAGTTTCTTTTTTTTCTCGTGCATTAAATTTAACCTCCTGTTAGGTTGTCTGAAAGACGACAGACAAATCATAACAATCTTCATCTTGTCATATGGTAGGGGACTCGAACAAATAATTAAAGATTGTGCAATCATCTGCAGAATATGCTTTGCATCCATATATCCATCTATCTATACATACAAATGCGAACATTCTTAAAACAATACGAGCTAAATTCCGGAGGGATGTCTTTTCTTTCTTAAACATCCGGTGTTAATACGAATGCATATATATATTTCTAAATAAAGACATTATTTTCTCATCTTTCTTTTGTATTCTTAAGATCACTTTAGACAATCTCGCAGTAGTTCTTATTGACTGAAAGAAAAAAATCTGACATAATAAATTAGAGTACTGTTTTTTTGTGTTTTTTTCAATTATCTAATGTCAATGACATGTTAACGATTTAAGATCTTCTTATTGATGATAGCATGTTCGGATACATGAAAATAATAATAGTCATCATCAAAATATGGCGTTTGATTATAAAAATCAGACAAAAGGAAATCAACAGTCATATAATCTCACGTTGTCTTTCGAAATATAAAAGAAAAAAAAAAGAGCATGTCAACAAATAAATAATATGATCACGAGAAAAATACGCCAATATGTCATTCTCGTAGTTGGTCGTATCGGTTTTTCTTTCGAAATAACTTTATTCAATACGCGGAAGTGCTCCTTCCGATCGTCTTCTCAAATTCAATTATTAAATAAGTGTCAAAGCGTTGAGCATCTAATGAACTTACAAAATGAAATAAACTGTTTAGTCATATGTCTGTTATCAAGAAAAGAAACTTACTCGAATATATTCGCTGGAGTAATAATAAACATTTAAAAAAATAGCAATCGAATATCAAATATAGAGAAAAGAAAAATCACGAAACGTATTCGATGAACCGATAGAAATACATCGAAGGAAAATTTCATAGCGTATCCCAGCGGGAATAGATTTCATATTCTTCATGTATATATATATATATATATTTATTTATTTAAGGAAATTAATTAATAAAAGAATACAAAATATGCACGTCTACTATTATATGCGTGCTTGATTTTACATATATTAACATAACTGAACTCTTTTTTTTGTTCCTGGATTATTATCATTTCCTGTTGCTTTCATCTATATTTCAATATATTCTCCAGTTCCTTGATGTTGCTTCCACAAGAAAAAATAAGTAGAATAAACATGCTCGCTAGTTTATATGACCCTGTGAATAGTCTATTAATTTTTTTTTCATTAAAATGATCAATGTAATTGTATTAGAATACATCTTCAAGACTTCGATAATCATTCTAGAAGCGCAAAGAAAAGACGGCAACAGCAACAACAACAACTAATTAATTTTTGTTTCAAACACATCAATAATAATAAAAAAAGATAACTCGCATCCTTTTAGCTTCGACAAGGAAAAAAGGTTAATCTTACCGAAATAAATCAATTTATCACACAGATGATTAGACAGATGAATAAAAAACAATAAACACGTCGAAATTTGTCTGAATTCCGAATGAGATTAGATGTACATACGTACACACATAAATACTGAAAATAACTCGAATCTATTCAACTGTGTGCGTGTGTGTGCGTCTCTTCTTTTTTTTCTTTTATTTAGGCTAAATAGATCCTTGGTTTTTAGTTGCAATAGAAATGACAAGCAACAATTTTGATTCGCTTAAGTAGCATACTTATTCAAGATGGTGCACATTCATACTGGAATCAAATGAAAACTAGATTTCCACTTGAGACAATGCCGAGCAAAGGAGGCGATTGACTACAAAAAATTGTGCGTTACAGCAATATAACTAAGTTATCTAATGAAATAGAATTGTATTTCAATAAAAACAATAGAAGTTTGCCGTGTCAGACTATATATGTGTTCCAGAGAGGAAAATGAATTTTGCTAATGGGCCTGATAATTATTGGTATTTTCGAATACACAACTGTTAGAGAATAACATTTTTGTACATCTCGTTTTCTCTTTTAAACGCAATCATAGGAACAAATCGACATTCATTAATTATTGTGGATGAGGTAATAGGCCAATTCGTTAATTTTATTTGTTCTTCATATGCACAAAAAACACAACATTAAAAAAACAATCGTTTGTTTGTCTTCATCCCGATATCATTCAACCATTTGTATTGAAATTAATAAGATAAAACTGAATATTTTTGAAAGAAAAATAAATCATATGAAATTGAAATTACTAATTAAATTTACATTTCTTTCTTGAATTGTTTTAGTTCGTTAACAAGATATTGAATACTTTCCCAGAGCGATCAATACGGTCGTCGTGATGATACAAAACGACAACGAATATGGGCGTGCTTATTCGACATCTACATCATCACTGTTGAATACATGTCTTGTTATTGGCAAGGGGATACGACCAGCATTATTATCTATTGGACCTAATGAAAATGGTCGATTTTTTGCTCAACAAACAAAAACAAATCGTTTACTCGATGGAAAAGGCAAATCATCAATAATCATTTGCGTTTGTTCATTTATCATGGGATCAATTCTAAATCTAAATTATTGAGTTCCATAAAATATTTATGTCTTGTTAACTATCCATTCAGTGGATCGATAAGCTTGTTATTAACTACGTTTGAAACTGAAATTTAATTAATTAATTTTATTATGAAAATAAAAATTATTATCGTTCTTATTATCAGGATTTATTGATAATAAACTTTTTAGAGCGATCAATACGGTTGTCGTGACGATACAAAATGGGTCATTTACAGCAAATCACGACTGTTTATCACTGTGCTAATTCGACCTGAGTTCCATTAACTATAACTATTGTCCAATCCTGTGATATCGATTCTTTGATTGTTTGATTCGTTTTTCGAACTTTAATTAGTCGAGAGATATTTTTACTCCAAAGTTTATATATGACCAGTCAAGTCAACAAGATTCAATATATTGACATTCTTGGGTATTTTTCTTTTTTTTCTGTCGTTAGATCGTCAGACTTCGGACGAAAATTTAACGACCGATATTATTTGTATCTTAAGCCAATCGAAGCAGATCCTTTCTCTACAAGATGATTCATCAGATTCTTGTTCAATTAAACAGCTTTTCAAGAACTAACCTGTCAAACTTTGATGATCTCATTCGAATCTCTCGAATAATAGACGTTAAAACAGAATATTCTATTAGTAGATTATTGATATTTTTGGCGCCTCTATTAGCATACCTAATTTTTCATAAAAAAAAACTAAAAATATAATTTGTTCTCTCTCTCTCACATTATCATTTCTGTTTTTATATTCATTTATTGTAATGGATGTAACAGCTGTTACCAATTCTATCAACAAGAAACAGATGAATAGTGGAGTTAAACGTTCTCGTTCTACTTCTAATACGCTAAACAATACATTGAAATATGTACGACGAACAAAGAATGAATTGTTAACAACAAATGTTAACAACAAAACTCATGTCTATGAATATTTTGTACATCAACGACCATTTACAAATATTCAAATAAAATTAATCGAAGATACGATTTGGTGTGATAAAGCTTTGTTAGCTACAGCGTCACCTGTTCTTTGTGAACAACTTGTTCAAATGAATTCGAATGACGATAGTCTTGTATTTGATGATATTCATCTCGATGATTTTTTGTTATTATTAGAATTTATTTATCCGATATTTAATCCTGAAATCAATCAAGAGAATATTTCTGTTCTCATTCAACTTTCACATCGTTTTCAATTTCGTTTGTTTATTTTTAATTTCTAATGAATACAAATTAACTTATTTAGTCTGTTTTAGATGTTCTTAAACATGCTTGTCAATTCTATGTCATGAAGTATTTGAGTACAATACGAAATGTTTCGAATAAATACTCGAATACACAAACAGAAGACAATGATGAAAATGAAAATTCAACAAAATATGATTTAATGTATGCAAATCATCATCATGTCTCATCAATCTTTATTTTGCGTTTTTACTCTTCTAGTGAATTTCAAGATGGAACATGCATTGATGCATATGACGTTGTATTTATTTTATGTGAATGGTTCAAAACCTATTTCTACGAAGAAAATAAAGTCATCACTCGATCGAGTAGTAGAAAAAACATTTTTTCTTTGTAGAAATCTATTTTATTTTTGTGTAAAATAGTCATATCGATTCTTCAACAAATTTCAATGGACAATCTCGATCGTGTTATAAATTCACTTGATATGAATAGTGATATTCAAACACAAATCTATAAAGAACGAGCGCAATATTTAGAGAAATTATTCGATCGAGTTTGATTGTTTATTCTTTTTTTTTGAAAATGAATTCAACGAATAAATATATATATACATTTATTTACGAAAGACATAATTAAGGAAATTCCGTACAAATATCATCAGCCGTTCGAGGTGAATAACTTCGTTTAAAACAATTTTTATACTGACATGACCATAGCGCGATTGTTTCATCAGATATTTTGTAGCAAAATGATAGATCAAGAAATTCTAGTTGTCGACAATGTTCGAGTATGCGTTCAATTGTCGATTCAGTGATTAATCTCGAACCGAGAAGATCTAACTGACGTAATTCAGGACAATGTTCACTCACAGCAAGAATATCTTCATTACTAACTCCTGAAACAACAAAAAAAACGAATCGAAATCAGACTTTTTATCGACACTTACGTCGACAAGCCGTGAGAAATAATTTAATTAATGAATGTCCAATTTGTTCAATGAGAGATTTGATAAAACCAGGCGGCGGATCAGTCCAACCGAGATCGATTTCAGCAAGATATTTCAAATGTTCGATTGAGTCAATTTCCATGGGCATATTTACACTTGAATAGATCAATGCTAATTCTTCGGGTTCTTCTTTCGAAAGATTAAATATTCGACGTTTTTCTTCGCCCAAATCACAAGGCAGACCGATGAGCGATTGAAAACCATTTTGTGTCAAACCATGTATTCGCCATAGATCGATTGAACGAAGATTTAAACAATGAGCAAAGAGTAATTTCAATATGCCAATTGTATCACAAAGATTTTGACAACTGCCTAAATTGAGATGTTCGAAAGACTTTTTGTTATTTTCAATCAATGGTAATAATGTTCGATAGTCGATTTTTGTTCGATAGACATTCAACGAGCGTAAACAATTGAGATATTTCAATGGTATAAAATCCAAATTAGTCAATGAAATACAATTATCAAGATTTAAAATTTCAATATTTGGACAACAATTAACGAGAATTTTTATATGTTGACCAGTTAAATATTGACAACAGGAGAGATTTAATTGAAGAAGATTCGTTGAACACGTGCTAAATAGTTGATTAAATGCAAAACATTGAATCGATTTTGTCCAAGCTAATGAAAGATATTGCGTTTGATGACAATGATGAACAAAGAATCGTTCAATTGAATCATTGGTGATACCATTCCAATAGGCTTGAAGATTTAGTGATTGAAATTGTAGTGGATGAAGGCAATGTTCGTGTAACAAACGGCATGTTGATGATAAACGAATTAATGAACGTAGATCGAGATATGAACAAATAATGAATAGAATGTCAAATGGAAGATTAGTTAAACTTGTTGATGATGAATCGATTGTCGATGAAAATGATGAATTCTTGCTTTCAGATTCGATTTCAGAAAGAATATTCGATGGTATTTTCTCGTAAAGAATAACAGTATCAATTTCGGAATAATAATTAACTGTGCTATGATCGAATTCCAGACGAATAAGTCGTGTTGGAAATGGAACACGATTTTCTAATGAAATTTTAACTATACGTGGCAAACGTGCAGCTGGTGGACAAGTGTGATATGTACAGATTTTTGACATTTGTTTGGAATTAATTGTCGAATTAACTGATGAACTATGTCCAGGAAAGAGATCATTTATTGTCTGTCGACCTAAACATATTTTTGAATTGAATTCGTAATGACGAAAACAAAAAGTCAATTTTACCATTCTCAATAATAATCTCTTGATTATTCTCAAGAATAATGCTAAATGCTTGAGGAAATGTCCAAATACGATGCCAATTCACATTACCAAATCCATCTTCTTCACCAACATAAACAACTTCTAACGTACCTGGATTATATGTTTCATAGATATGTAAACAATAGCAATTCGAAATGAAATCGTCGAATTGAATATCAATAAAATCTCGACTAGTAAAATGATATTCGCATCGAGAAAAGTTCTTTATCGTTTCTTGATACGATGGCATGTTGATCCACCATGGACCGTACGTACGAAAGACAAGTGCATGCTTGGAATCGCCGTACGCAGGATAGATTTCTGCTTTTGAACAAATATTTGAAACAACATAACTATCACTACGATTCGATCCGTATTGAGATGAAAAATCTCGAATAGCTTTTGGATATTGTTTGCTTATTGGATTGATTATTGGATGTGAAATTTGTGATTCAATCGAACTATCAATTGACTCGGTTTGCTCATGTTCAGTGTAGAATTTCAATAGATCAATTAGTTGATTTCTCAGAAAATACAAGCCAGTACCTGTGAGCATCATCTTTCTTTCGATTTATCATATGTAAATTATATCTGAAATAGAGAAGAGGAAGAAAAACATTTGAAGTCCCTATGACTCACGAAAAAAAAATGCGTGGATGCTAATATTCGATGAAATGAAATCATTCATGTGTGCGCTTATTCATTATCAAAGTAGTATAAATAGGTAAACATTTCATCATCAGTGATAGTATATAGTTGAGTTAGCAATTCGATTTGATTTTTTTCTCTCTGTCTCTCTCTCTCATGGCAAATATTACACGTACTGACGAAACGTTTGTCGAAAGAGATGAAGTGGCTTTTCCGAGCACAGATGTAATCGATACCGAACCACTTTATAATAATTTTACAGCCATTCAAAATGTATTACGACAACGTGAAGAACAACAACAAATGAATCTTGTAAGTTAATTTCGATAAAACGAAAAAGAAAATTACATTCTCTGATTGACTGTATATTTTAGACAACACATTCGCGTAGTTATTCGACCGATGATCTCTATCGAGCTATTCGAGCACCAGTTCAACCTTCGACTATTCAACATTCGAGTTCGAATGACCAACTTTACATGAATCTTCAACCGTCGACATTCAAGAAATTTACAACTCCAATTGATATTCAATCGAAACGAATCGATGGACACATATTTAACCTCACAAAAATCGTTGAAGACATTGGTTTCGATCGAACAAGTCCATTTATTCGTTCGTCAAACTCATCAGATGAAAGCACGAAACACGTCAGTGCATTATTAGATATTGTTTTGAAAATGGGTGGCGCACATGGTCCATTAGCAAATACCTGGCGTTCGAAAATCGATCATGAATATTTTCAAAGATGGTATCTTAAAAAATATGATCAACGTTATGCATCATTGGAGCAACATAATAAAATGAATCACATGACGACGTTTGAAACTCAAACTCGTGATAATTATACGAATAATTACGTGAATAATCTAGTTTTCAATCAACAACAACCAATGGATACGAATAAATCATATGAAAATCAACTCAAACAAATGTACGGCTACGATGAAACGGATACGGCTAGTTCGATATCAAGTCATTCATCGTACAGTGAAATCGAACTGAGAAATCTTCAACAACCACAACAACAGCAACGGCAAAAATTACCAACAATTACGTCAATTCTTAAGAAAGGCACGTCAAACAGTCCGAATTCACCGAGTTCAGCAAGTAAACATCGTGTTACAATTCGAGAAGATTTTATCAAAGATGATATCAATCAAAAAACAACATCAACACAACAAACAAACGATCAGCAAATTCGGTCACAATATCAACAAGTCATTCAAACTCATCCAGATGTATACAATGATCCCAATCCTGAATATATCAATAAACCAAATCCTAATGAAGTTACATATCAACAGAATATCTCAGTGAGATATCTCGTTCCACCAACACCACCACCACCTGGCCCATTGATCATTCGAGGTACAGAATTCATGATAAACTAAGTGAACAACTTTATATATTCATTTTTTTTAGAAATTGTTCCTCCACGTGCACCATCCCCACCTCCACTAGTCATCAAATATCAAGAACCAGCGCCTCCAACTCCTCCGCCTCTTATTCTTCGTGAAGCACCTCCACCACTGCCTCCTCGTCAAGAAACAACAGTCATCACAAGAGTTCTTCCACCTGAACCTCAATCACCACGACGTGTTATCTACGAACGTGAACCACCCGTAAGACATCTCTCTCTCACTCACATAAATCTTCATTATTTATGTTTAGATACCACCGAAACCTCAAGATGTTATCATCGAAAAATGGCTTCCATACAAACCAGCACCACCTCGTCAAGTTATCTACGAACGTGTAGTAGATTCATCAACTGGAACTGAAAGTGACACACGCTTCAGCAATGTCGAACTTTCCACTGATACATCAACTTCAACCGAAACTGACTCAAGTTCTGTTCGCGTTGAACGTCAACGTCGTCATTCTGCGGACTATCAAGCCGATTCGTCTCGTGTCGAAATACCAGTCAATTATCATCAATATCAACAGTATCAACGACGAAATTCAGCCGATCTTCTTCAACGACAACAACAAATAAATCAACATCATGATTATCAACAACAACAACAACAGATAAGCCAACATCAACAGTATCAACGACGAAATTCCGCAGATCTTTTTCAACAACAACAGCAGCAACAACAACAAATAAGTCAGCATCATGAATATCAACGAAGAAATTCGGCAGATCTTTTTCAACAGAAACAAATCAATCAGTATCAACAATCAAATTCAGCATTCGATCAATTCGCATACAGAACACAACAACAAATCTTAGCATTGCAAGAACGAGGCCGAGAACATGTTCGTGCTCATCAACAATGGGCAGCTCAACAATGGCAACAACATGCGAATATGTTTTCACAAGCTTCGACGCAACTAGTAGCACCACCACAACCACAATTTATTGTCTATCAACAACCAGCAACAACAACATTCGTTGAAACGAAACAATATCAACAACGACAAGTACAATACGCTCCAACAACAGTCACAACAACAAACTATGTTCATCCATTCATCTAAAGCCTTTCTCTCTTTTTTTTGTTAAATATACGTTTCTATACATGTCGCTCTTGTGAATTAGATAGAAAAGTAAATAAACTAGGCTATAAAGAAAATTCATTGTTGCCTACCTTTAATTCAATTCATATGACAGATGAAGATATTTTCTTGTCGTTCGTCTTTACTTTACAAACATCTTGCATGTGATTGGTTAAAACATCAACCAATACTTAATTTCTTCTTGTTTTCTTGGTCACACGTGCTTATATTCTTTCTAAATCATAAACACATGATGGTTACATCGAGTCGAAATTGACAAACAATTTTTGCATTGTATTTTTTTTCAGATGGAAGAAAGTGTTTATAATGAATCAGAAACTAGTTCAACATCAGTTGATATCGATAGTATCAAACTCGATGCCGTCATTCAACTACGAACATGGCAAAAGAAAATGCACGCATTAATTGACAAAACCTATAAACATCGATTACATGAAATCGAATCGATTGCAAACGATCTTTCACATGACGTTGAGCACAAAACAAACAAAGTTAACATCAATGTTCACGAAGTTATACCGGACAATTTCGAACATAAAATTCAACGAACTATTCGAATTTCACGAGAAGAATTCGATCCTGATACGGAAATTGTTGATAATGAAGATGAAGATGAGGACGATGATGATGAACCAGTTATTGTCGATATAAATCCTCATGAAGTTCATGGTCAAGATCGAGTTGTTATATTTGCTGGAGCTAGTGAAGAACATTCGAACAAAGCTCAACAGGGAACGGTTGCTCGAATTCTAACTTCTGAACCTATACAAAATGCAATCGTCTCAGGTCTTGTCAAAACAATCGCTCAGTTAAGTGTTGTCACCGCAACAAGCACGACAACTGCTGCTGCAACATCGATGGCTAAAACAGCCGTCATTGCGACTGCTTGCGGAGTTGGAACAGTTGCCTATGGTGTCGGACGAATTACATTTGGTACAACAAAACGAGTTTGGTCGTATTTTATGTCATCGGACGATTAAAACTTTTCGTTCTTTTTCTTTTCTTTTTTGTCGATTGATTTTGTATATTTTGTAATTTTCATCTCCTTCTCTCTATCAAACAGTACTTCAAAACTTGAATATATTCATATATCTTATTCTCGGCGTATCGATTATTTTCTTCTAGATATTCATGTCGGAGGTCGGTGAACATCCGTCAACGAATGTTGATGCAAACATTAAAAATGTTAATATCGAATTAGCAGGTTGAATAGTTTCATTCATCAAAAAACATATTTTTCATTCAAATATACGTACATTTAGCTCGAGAACCATGGCCAACTAATGTCTATCTCTATGTTCCTTTCAAAGAACAAATGATTGTTTGGGCACCAGAATGTCTAGCAACATTTTGTCTATTACGTCAAGTTCGTGTACCATCATTACACATTGAATATGTTCGAAATGCTGCTGAAATGTCGAATTATGGTAGTCAGAAGAGAGGAATGATAGATCGAAGTTTTTGTTTGTTTGTTTGTTTTTTCAAGGTGCACCACCTGTATTAACATTAAACAACCGTGTATTCAGTGAATTCGATGAAATAGCTAATTTAATAGAATTAAAAGGTTTATTAAACGGTGAAATCGGTGATAATTCAACGATAGATAGCTTTTCGATCTTATCAACTGATGGCATCGGAAGTTTGATGGTGAGACATGAATTTGATGAAATCGATTGTTGTCAAATTGAGAAGAGTTTCTTTTAGAAATATTTTCTATTCTGTGAAAAAGCAGAAACAGTAAATATAAATTAAAAACTCGATCATTCTGATTTAACATATTTTGTTTGTTATGTAGACGGTTTATCAATCATTTACAAGCGTTTATCCATGGCCTCTTGGTATGATTCTTTATTTTATCTATCGAAAACATACGATTAAAGTCTTACAAGTCAAAGAAGTCTGGTCTTTAACATACGAACAAGTATTTCTATTCAATTGAATTGTAATTAAATCTTTCTTGTTTTATTCAGGCTTTAAATAAATTCGAAACCATCATTCAAGCATTGTCAGAAAAACTTGAACAAAATAAATCAACGTATCTACTCGGTGAAAAGTAATATTTCAATTGCTATTCTCTCAATAATTGATCATTTAATCTGCTTACTCAAATTTTAGTTTTACTAAAGCTGATGCTCATCTCTATGGTCATCTTTTGCCCATTCTTCAAACAACAATTCCCGAATATGAAAATCTACGAAATATTTTAATTAAATACCAACCATTAGTTGATTATATCAACAATCTAGAAAAAGATGTTCACGGATTGACTCTTTTAGTTTCATAAAAAAAATAGGTTTTTTCTCCCTCTTGTGTTTGTTTGCTTGGTGTGATTCACAATAAACTCTAGTTGCATCGAAATCTAGTGACATCTGAAAAAGAAATGCCAACGATTGGCTGTAAAAGTCTAATTAAGCGATCAAATAATAAACAAAATAAATAAATAAATAAATAAGAATCAATTCAGCAATCGCGTTAGTCAAGAACAAGAGAATTAAACAAATTCAATTTCCTAATGGCATTTGACGATTCATTTAACACGACTTCGAATTCAACTGACGGTTTCTCAGCAAATAATTTTACTGACGACGATCCAGCTGCTGAATTTCTTCAACGAGAACAGCAAGAAGTCGGAGATATAACTGGAAATATCGATTCCAGTTTAACAAACGGTATTTTATATATTTAAATAAAAGACAGACATAATTACTATATCCGAATTGAATGTCATCTAGGTAATTCGTCAATGGAGAATTCATCTCAATATCAAGCCTTATCTCAACTCGATGAGCAAATGAACGAGCCAGAAACAATACGTAAATGGCGTGAAGAATTTTCATCGCGCATAACAAAAAAAGATGCCGAAGCAGAAGTCAAACGAAAAGAAATGCGCGAACAAGCGAAAAAAGAGCTCGATGATTTTTATAAACAACGTGTCGAACAACTCGAACGTAGTAAAGAACAAAATCGTGTTAATAATCGAACATTAGAAGATGATCTCGCAAAGACAAGTAAAATTTCGAATGGCAAAACGAATGATTGGGAAAAAATTACTAATCTCTGCGAATTCAATCCGAAAATAAATCGATCTCAAAAGGATTTAACTCGATATCGAAGTGTTCTACTTCAACTAAAACAACAACAGCAAGCAAATGCTAAATGAATTCACTTCTCTTTTGTGTCCGTGTCTCCAGTCATTTATCCGTGTTCTCATTTTTGTTTGTGCAATAATATTTATTTTGCTCTCATTCCAGTCCTCTATCGTCATTTTTAGAAATCTCTTACCTGATGATCTGTGCGCCCTATTTAGTTCAAAAATTTTCTCTTTCATTGTTGTTCGTTTACAGACAATTAATAATAATAAAGTCAATTGATGTATTTATTCAATTATTTTAGATACACGTTTTTTTTTACTTCTCAATGAGCGCCTTCAATCTAATCCGAAATTGTTCTCTAAGATCCCAATTGACTTTTGTTACAACTCGATCTTTATTAACAATTAATTCGATTAATTGTATGTAGAGAAAATAAATAAATAGTTGACTTTGAAAATCGATCTACGGAATTTATCTAGGTGATACACGACGATTTGCTGGCCATGCTCATTGGCAAAACATCGCCAAAACCAAATCTGCAAATGATCAAATAAAAGGACGTGTTATTGGCAAATTAGCAAACAAAATTGTTGTTGCTATTCGACGTAAATGAAACGAATTTGTTTGTTTTTTTTTATCAAAAAAAGAAAACAAAATTTTGATTTGATAGAAAATGGAAATAGTATCGATCCACAATACAATGCTGTTCTACGTTCAGTTTTAGAAGAATGTCGAAGAAATAATATGCCAAAAGAAACCATCGATCGATCGATTAAACGAGCTGTATGTTTTAGTTTGAATGATTTTACGAATAAACATTCTTATATTCACGAGTTAGATTACACAAAGAGATAATACGAAACAAGCAATTTTCGAATTCATCGGACCTGGTCGAGCACTTTGTGTCATTGAAACAATGACTGATAATCCAAAACGAACTTACAATTATCTCAATCGAAATGCTGCTAAAATTGGGTAAAGATATTTTGTTGTCGATAGAGCGATAGCAAAAAACAAGAATGATTGTTTAGTGTTCCGGAAATTGCAAAAAGCGGACAAATTGCCGAATATTTTGATCAACGTGGATACGCATGTATAGAAAAATCGGATATTACCGAAGAGAAAGCGACGGATCTAGCGATTGAAATCAATGCTGAAGAAGTCATTTCTTCGATTGATGATGACGGCGAACGTGAAGTTTGGAAGGTAATTTGATTTCGAAATCAGAAGATTATTCTATCTTTCGTTGTATTTTAGTTTCTTGGTCCACCGACATTTTATGGTCAAATGAAAGTAAAACTCGGTGAACTCGGTTACACTGTTACCTGCGATGGATCAGAATTTATCCCGAAAGTGACTGTTCCATTGAACGATCGTGATAAAGCCGTACTCAAACAAATTATCACCGTGTTTGAAGAATTAGATCAAGTCGAAGGCGTTCATACAAATGCGGTTTAGTGTTCGATTTTTTTTTGTTTGTTTTTCCAAAAAAAAAATAAAAGAATTAGAAATCAATTCGTTTTATTCTATTTACAAAAAAGAAAAACGACGTGTCACAGTTAATAATGAGATTTCGTTTGATTATCTAGTCCATCATTCGATGATGATGAAATCGAAATTTCAGTTAATTCAGCAATGCAATGTTGTTCATCGTCAGGTTGATATTTCGGATTGATACGGTTGTTTCGATTGAAAACAGATATGCTTGTCGAACATTTGGAATGATTGATTATGTTTGAATTGTTATTATTATTATTGTTGTTGTTAGTATTCGTGCGAGTTTTTGAACGTTCTTCGAGATATTCGGCGATTGTTTTTCGAAATAAAGCAATGACACATTCGGGAGTTTGAGCTCGTGTTTGAACACGGATATCACGTCGAAATTGATTGATAATCAATGTGCAATCTTCAGCAAGAACATTTCGAATTAATTCACTCAATTCCATTTTAATCATGTCCGGTAATTGATAGAGTTCGTTGTTTGTTGATAAGAGATTTTTATTCGGTGTTAACCACGAATAATCGACGGATGAATGACGTTTTGCGACATAGGTACTTTCGAATTTAGTCGAATCCGATGCACCAGTGAATGATTGTGGACTTTGACGAGTTTTTAATGCTAATAATGACGAACAACTTCGACATTGACTTTCTAATTCATCGAGTAGAGTTTCAGCAACCGAATTTTGATCACTATACGAATAATTTACCGAAGGAATTTCACTCGAAGCTGAATAACGACGAAATAGATTCGTAAACGCCATGGAAAAACAAAAGAAAAAACAAGTTAACAGGAGAAAAAAAAAGAGTTTCTTTTTTCTTCTTCTTCTTCTTCTTCTTTTTCTAGCTCAAGCTTATAATCAACTGCAAAGACGAAGAAAATTCTGTCGGATGTTCCTTGATGGTGTGAATAAACATGAATGAAAGATCTACTCGGTCTTCATGTCTTTTTCTTCTTCTTTTCTTTATCTACGTCATTCTTTAGGAAATTTTTTTTTCTTCTTCTTTAGACTTCAGACGAACATTGCTTTTCTCTTTCCGTCCAATCTTAGCAAGAAAACTGATTATCTGAGAGAATTTATTTTAAAATCAATTATCAACTTCATCTCATTCGTTTCCTTATCATTAAATTCTCTCATTAATATCTTTTTTTAGATTCTAACAAATCTATTCATCACTGACACATTTTTCATGAACAAACAACACAGAAGAGAAAAAAAAGGAAGATATTTTAATTAGTATAAAACATTTATCTTCTTGTTCTAAAATGATGACACTCAACAGCTTGTCTTTCATTTATTCGTAGCAATTATCTCAATAAAACATTGGTGAAATTTTGTTTCAGATTTATTTCACCGTATATCGTTTTACCTCATTTATTTTTCTGACAGAATAAATGAAATAATAATTTAGATGAGTGAACACTAGCACGCGAGTAAATCTTTTTTTTTCTTTTTTCTTTTTGAAATCATTGGATTTAATCATGTTGTCAACTAAATGTCAATTAGAATGAATATTCTTATGTTATTTTTCTTTGCTAAAGTATCGATTTCCGATTGAAATCGAATGCATAATGTGTTGAAAATCAATAGAAATTAGATTGAACACAAGTGTGAACAGGAAATTGATCTCATTTTTCCCTAGTAAAAATCGTAATCGATCTGTCAATAATGACGATCGAAATCAGTTCGATGAACAACGGTTTTCTAGTGTTTAGTTAGTCATTATCATGATCAACAAGTAGGCTGTGTTTTATAGGTAAACGAACTTTGATCATTAGCGCGCGGTGAAATGCATATCAAACGGATTATGTTTGTTTGTTAACAAGCTCTTGAAATTCTCGGCTTTAAACATCAACAACAAGAACAAAAAATTTTCTTTTTCTCTCTTGACTCGTAATGTTTTTCTTTCTCGTTCTCATTTGTTGATTAAGAAAACGAGAAATTTGATCTTGTCTATGACGTAAGTCCATCATTGGAGATAAATTCTTTAGTGATATATATATAGTTGTATCTATGATCAACTGTTAAAGCTCAGTCGCTTTTTTTTTTTATCGAAGAATAACAAAACAAAGACACTATGTGTCCACACACTCGTTCTTTCTTTTCATCAGCTATGATCCGGTTTCAACCGATGATCATCACGCAAGTTCTTTCATTCATACACTTAACATACGAAAGGTTCGTCTCATATTTCAAGTTTTCTTGTCTCTTATGCATATATAAACTACTTAATCTTCATATTGACATACTGTATGTTTATATATATTTAACAAAAGAAACGAGAAAGAGAAAAAAAACGGAAAATTCCTTTTTTTTTGTTGTTTTTATTTTTATATCTGATCAAAGAAAAAAGAGACAAAAAAAGAAAGAGAGAAAAAAAATTAAAGTGCATGATAATCTCGTAAAACAGTTGATGATCCCGTGTCAAGCATGTTCGTTGATGATTTCATTGAATGATGATGATGATGGTGATATTGTTGTTGATGTTGCGTTTGTTGATGAGGAAAACAATTGGGAAAATCAATGTGAAAATGTTCATTTAAATTTAAATTCGTCGTTAAACCCAATGGTGCACGAGCTGTTGTTGTTGTTGGTTCACTGCCTGTCGAACCGAGATCATCTAATGAATTGTCACCATTATGTGAAGGACTTATGTCGATTGTTTTTCTAAAAAAAAGAAAAAGAAATAACACCTACGTGAAATCCTTTCGTCTTATCAGCATGAAATCTTATCAAAAGGAAATATGCATAACTGTCGTTTTTGTTGTTTTCTTTTTTCGATGAAAAGAGACATTGTTTGTTATTCTCTTCAATTAGCAGGTCTTTTCTCTATCAGTTATAGTCGAATACAAAAAAAAGAAAATAATCAATGTCAATCAAATCCACACGCCGATGCCGAGAGAAGAAAGAAAAACGCGAAGCGTTTGTCTTGTTTATATACGCATCTGTTCTTCATTAAAAGAAAAATACAATAACTTGCCTATCATTTGTTTCCGATGCTCGATCACGTTGTCGTCGATTTTTGAACCAATTCGATACTTGTGTCGTTGTTAAACTTGTTGCTTCGGCAAGTTCACGTTTTTCACGCGGCGATGGATAGGGATTGTGCAGATACCAATCACGTAGAACATTACGAGACTTTTCTTTGAAACAATAACTTGTCTCTTCGCCGTCCCAGATCGTTCGTGGAAGAGGATATTTTCGTCGGACTCGATATTTACCAACAGCACCTAACGGTCGGCCACGTTGCTTTTCAGCTTCATTGTAATGTGCTTGTAACCATAGTTGTTGTAATTGAGGATGACTACATGGTGCAAATTGATAACGTTCGAGAATGTGATAGAGTTCACGATAGTTTCCTCGACGAAATGCAACAACGGCTTTAGCTTTCACAACACTTTCGTTATTATGAAAATGTTCACATGTTGGTAATGTCCATAAAAAATCACCTGAATAGAAAGAGAAGAAACTTTCGCGTGAATTTCGTTCGTCGTGAACTTACCGAGCCGTTGAATATCGTTACTCTGTTGAAGAACTTCACATACACACGCAACTTGTTCGGGGGTAAATATATTTGCGATTGTACTGCTTGTTGGCGGTGTAGTGATGTTAGTGAAACCACTGGTCGTCGTTGTTGATATCGGATTGCTTTCGAGCATTAGAAAAGAACTAAAAAACAAAGAACACGAAAAAAAAACATACGAGATAATCGGATCCATTCGTTGTCTCTCCCTGTCTCTCTCTCTCTCTCTCTCTTCCCTCGTGCTGCTCGGTGTTGTAATAGACACCAATCGATCGATGAAAGTGAATACGAGGGAGAGAAAACGAAGAAGAAAAAAAGATGAAATAATTAACTCTTCTTCATTCACACGTATTCGATTTCAAATCAAAGGCAAACGATAGATGAAGAGAAAAAAAATCAAACGAAGAAAAAGAATTGACTCGCCTTTTTATTTCGTTTTTCTCTCTTCTCTTCCTGTTGTTCGTTTCTCTATTGAAAACAAAAAGATAGGAGATAAAAACGAGAATCACTCGTATTCTAGTACTACTCAATTAAATCTGTGTGTATGTATCGTCTTCAATTTCTTCTATTGATACTCATCATGTACGATAGAAATAGGATCGAGTTTTTAATCGCATTACAACAACAACAACATGCACATTCAGCTATGATGATCAATCCTATTTCTTTTCTTTTTTCTCTCTCTCTCCTTTTTTCCGTCGACTTGATGGATTAAGTGGCGGACCGTGAGAGTATAGAGATTCTCTCTCTCTCTTTTTCTCTCAGCAGTAATGTTGATAGTGGCATCGACACAATCATTTTCTCTCCGCTTTTTTTTTTATATTTCTCTTCTTTTAACGTCTCTATATTGTTATTGTTATTTGGCAGGAGAAGACAGAGAGAGAGAGAAAGAGGGAGGAAAAAAATGATTTGCTCCGAATCATTTTTCTCTCTTTCTCTTTGGGACGACAAATTTCTCCTACGTATATGTTGAACGATAGGCGACATTAATAAACGATGACAAAAACGTAACCAATCACTATTGAGTTGGAGAGAAAAAAATATTTCCTCCTCTTTTTCTCGTTCTTTTCATGAAACAAATGGATTTATTCGACTACGCATATTACGGATATAATGCTTGTAATATCACTATCGAGATTTTTTTTATTCGCCTTGATATATGCACCGATCGTGATATATATATACATACATACACTCGTAGTCAAAAGAAGATAATTGACAGTAAACAGCTGTGCACGATGTGTGTACACATATCGATATTTAGATATATATATAGATATGTGTATAAAGAACACATTCTTGTCTATCATCGTCATCATCATCTAGAGTCAGTGCCAAACATACGTATACATAGATGGTTCACGATGGGATTATTTTATGCAGATATCTGCAAGAGAAAAAAAAACGACATTCTTTTGCCGTTTCTTTGCTTTTTGTATGCCAGCCCATATTTTCAAAAGAGACATGACTCTTCTCAAATTTCCAAAAAGCAAATTTGCTTTTTTCTAGTTCGCGACAGCTGTTGGACAAATGGCAAAAATTAGAGATGCCTGTCTTCTTCTTTTTTCTTTTGCTGTCGTTTTAAACATATTCCCATTCGATCAAGATGCGACAAGAACATTAAATATATACAATATCAAATAAATGACAATAAATGATGTGACATGTGCGTTTGATTGGTGACAAAATTGCCAATTTTTTTCATTGGTTTATTTTTATTTGTTCCATTAGAAAGATCGAGGCAAATAATATCAATATTTTCTGAATTCTTTATTTTTCTAGCAAATAATTAACTTCATCAATCGATTGCGAAACTTGCGTTGTGTATGAAAAGAATGCTTAAATCAATACAAATCACTGCGAATCATCACGAGAGAATAATTGCTGTTCTTTTATCAGCACTTGATAAACTCACTCTCGGAATAGATAGCATAGAGATGTCTAACTTGATTCTCTTATGGTTATCAATAGTTTAATGAGCAAAGAAATTTTTATTTTTTATACTATAGTTTGTTCAATGCATTGCGCTTTTTACATGTTACCGAGACACTTTTGCCGAGCAATTGACTATCATTTGGTAATGTTAATATAACTTGAGTACCGCTGTCAGAAGTCCAACGATTGCTAGGAATACATTCATTGGTGCTAACACTCAATCGATTGACATCGACAATAAATCTACCGCCAACAATTGTTGGTTGAGCTGCAGTTATAGTAAAATTATCGGCATTTTCACTGAATAGAATACCACCGGGTTGCTGAAGATAAATACTAAGTAACATGCCACTACAGTTGTAATAATTTTCATGACTATTATTCATAAAATTCTGATCGAATAAGACGGCTGATGCTCGTTGAGCGACTCCATCACAAGCACCATGAACATACATTGGCTCTTGATTTTCATTCAAATATGTTAATGTTTGTGCTTCATTTCCTATAGCGAAATAATATACCCATAATATTGATATTTGTTCGACATTGATACTTGGTATAATCATATATTTGTAAGTAAATGGTTGCTTTGTTGGACCTCGACCATGAATAATGACAGCACTTAATAAACGTCCAGTCATTTCAAAATCCCACGGACCTAATTGATTAACATTACCAGATTTATTTCGGCAGTCAATAACAAGTGTTTCATAGGCGTCTATAGGTGCCCATGCTGTTTCATCTGCATGAAACCAAAGAACACGTGGTTCATTGTACGAAAAATTATAAACTCCATCCGGTAATACCATTCGAGTACCATTCGACCACTGTACTGTCAATTTTCCTGCTACTGTATCAGTTGATGGTAACAATCGACTAACTAATGCTGTTTGTATTAATGCTGTTTTATTATCTTGAATACCGTTTGCCAATGCAACAATAAAAGTATCATAGAAATGCCAACTACGTTTTGCAGTTAAATTATGTGTTTTTGTATCCATGATGCCTACACCACAGATACCATCGCTTGCTCCGCCGACAAATGCAGTTTTTTCGACATCAAATGGAGCTGCATGACATTCCATCAATGGTGTATCGGCTTCGACAGTAATACCATTGAGTGCTTGCCAATCGAGCAAAGCAAACATATTCTCATATTCTTCACCGCCACCGTATTGAGCATCGCGTGTATACAAATTAAGTGTACCATCACCAATATGTTCACCTTTGAGGTTCTCGAAATTCAAACATTCAGTAGAAATCGTTCGAATCGAATGCATTTTCAATGCAGCCGTCCAACTGTCGCGTCGATGAACTTGAAAATCACTTGTATAAAAATGACGATTACCAATAAGTGCTGCTGCTTGATGATCATGCTCAAGTCGACCAGCATAATCACGTAGAGCTGTAGCTGTCGAATTATCAGACATTTCCATTGCTAATGCACGTAATTGATCCGATGGGAATAAATGCGTATACCAAACATGAACACCTCGATCAATAACACGACCAAGAATACTCCATATCCATACACTGCCCATTGTTAACCATGCATCACCTTGTGTTAGAAAACGACCGAATAGATCGAGACGATCTTGAGCTAAAGCATATTGTGTACCAATGGATGCCATGTGAAAATGAAGGATATTCGTTGCCCAAGCGTCACCATATGCAGCTGAATGCAGTTGAGGTCCATGGAAATGATATGACCAATCTGATTGAATGCCCATTGTCGACAGATTCTGTATTTGAACAGTATTCCACATTAATTCAAAAGCTTGCGAAACAGCCGTATAATTCGAAGTTGCCAGACCACGATATAATTGTACTTGTAAAGCCCAAACTAAATTGGCACCACCTCCCCAATCATTGAGCCACCAATAGGCACGATATGACATATTAACTACAGCATTGATTTCATATGGCGTCATTTTGTCTACTCCTAACATTAGCATAATACCAGTAGCAATCAAAGGATCTTGAATATTATTCCACCACCAATTCGGATTTTGCCAATCTTCTTCAATCCATGTTTTCAATCCACAATGAATAGCACTGGATAGTTTCGTATTATTTTGTAATCCATCGGGAATAGTGAATGCTGCTGTCATGGTTGATATACGAAACATATGAAGAACGGGATCCCAATTTTCTCGACCAACTGTCGAGTAATTTAAATCAGGCCATTTACAAGTATTAAAATCGAACGTTGTTAAATTGGCTAATGCTTGTTGAACAACAGAAGACACTTGTTCTGTCGAAGGCCATAACATAATCTTACGAACATTATCACGTACAGTACTTAAATCATCATCGATTGTTGCCGATGTAATTTTAACAATCAACAATATTGATATCAAGAGAAATCGTATGCAATGCATATTCATACCTGACTATAGAGTAATGTCTTCTCTCCGAACCCTTTTTTTTTCTTTCGTAGGTTGATGCGATAAACTATTTATCTTATCCGTTACTGGCGCAAACTAAGGTCAAGTATTTATATTTAAAACTGAGAAAAATGAAATATTATTTATTGAAATTTCCCTTTGTTAATAGTTCTTATAAAAAAAATATCTGTGTGCAATAATCCGATATATTTTTGTTTTGTGTGTGTGTGTTTTTTTTCTTTCAAATAACTGATTTTACCTATCGAGCATAGAAGTTTAAATGTGTCCAAGTTAAAGATAAAACAACCGAAAAAAAAGAAAAGAATCACTGTGTTAGAAAAGAAAACAGCCACAACAACAATAAAATAACAACGACATTGAAATTTGCACAGTGAGTTTACGTAATTAATAAAGAATTCGGAATGTTTCGGAATAGAAGAACGAAAAACGTTTGATTTTTAGTTTTTCAATTGCTAGGTAGACTATTCACATGAAAAACATTGCCAACACGAAGTAAAAATTCGCGTAGAATAAAACGTAATTCCGCTTTTAAATCGAATATAATGCTTTCGGATGCAAATTTGTAGATTTCCGAAGCGAAACATTTAAACTAAATACACGAAAGTTAAATCAAATCAAATTCAAAGTTAGTTCTACTTGTTCATCGGTAAGTTGGAGAAATTTCATAAACATTAACATTAATACAGTTGACCAAGCTTCTCGATGACTTTCCGCTGGCAATGTTACATAATATTCCAAAGCATCATGTGATAATCTAAACATACAGATTAAATAAACATCAGAATCAACAACGAAAAAACGATTGATTTTACTTGAGAATTCGTCGTCTGAATATGTCGTTCGAATCTGCGCGTTTCGGATCTCGATATAAACGATAGAGTATTCGAAATGCACATGCAATACTGTGCGTTTCTTGTGCCAATAAATTTGGTTTAGCTTTACCACGAAAACCTATTTTGTCGAAAATAAAAATCATATTCAATCAAAATCATTCCAATTTACCAGCTTTCCAAAGAAGATTTCGTTGTTCATGATTAGAATTAAATGTTCGTGCAAATATATGTGATTCAATTAAACAATCAACTAATAATAGTAATTGATCATTGGTGAGATTATTAAACATTCCTTGATCGTCACGAGTATCATTCGAATGAGTAAAATAATTCGAAGTCTGTTGATTGGGAAGTGCATTGGCTAATGCCTGCAGAAAATAAAAGTAAATTATATTCACTGTATTCAATAATTATGTTACATGTGCAATATTGATATGCTGTAGATCTTCTTTCTTTGTTGTTGATGGATAGAAAATGATGTTATCAATGGTTTGAATGAGTTCTAATTGAACAATACATTTGATTGTTAAAATTTGAAATAAACGAAAACCTAAATGAGTTTTCAAATTCGAATTACGAAACAATGAATTCGTTTTCGATATGATAGATCTTTACTATTTCGTTCGCTATTTGTCATTGATGGTGATCGAGGATTTGATGTTGTTTCTTGATGATCTGATATTCCACTATTTACACTTGCAACACTACTCGCACGAACCATACGATTATGTTGACTTGAAGCTGATTCAACAGCCGTATAATCGAATGAACTATCCGTTCGATCGAGTAACTAATCAAATCAAACAAAACATAAATTCAAATCAAAATCTCAATTCTTTTGATATTTATCTTACACTTGTTTCGTTAATAGTAGCCATACCGATTGAGTCACCATCGGGTCGCCATGTCATAAGACTAGAAAATATTGAAATGAAGTTATCATTCAATTCGTTCCTTGATTGATCTTACATTTCCGGCAGTGTCGAACGAAAGATTTCCAAGATACATGCACATGTACGTTCCCAGACATGAGTACTAAATCGTTGACCAGATGTAATCACGAAATTTTCCAAACAATTCGTGCCTGATTTTGCTAAGATTTCATTATCTACGAACAAGAAAACTTCACAAATCCACATTTCTTTTCAACGTTTCTATCTTCTACCTTGATTAACACACCATTTCAATTGACAATAGAGATCGTTTACTAGAGCCTCAGATATTTCTTCATAATACTGTGTAAACACATCGACAATGGCGTATAAAGCATGATTACATGTTGTTGTCATCCATTCGATTTTCTATAGAAAAAAACAAATGTCATTTATCGAAATAAACAAATCGATCTACTTCAATTTGTGTATCAGGTAATTTCATATTATCAAATATTCGAAAGACAACATTGAATAATTCTCTCCACCAATTTTGCTTAAATGTTTCGCCATAGATCTTCATAATTTCAAACATGACCGTCAATGCTCTTTGATATTCGAAATGAAATTTGTCATATTTAATTTTTCATTCAAACAATTTTACCTCGTACGAACATCGAGCTTACATCGATTGATAATACAAGATAATTCGAAAAGAATCGGAAACCAACCTTTCACCCAAACACGATCTTCTTCAGGAACATTAATTAAATCTTCTCCAGCATGTTCACCAAAAATCTATCGAATTCAGAAAACAAAAACAAATAGAAGTTCATCCTGATTATCTCGATTCGATTACATGTGGCTTTTCGGCAACATATTTTGCACATTGTCGAATCAATCGAATAGCTTCCATAGACGTGTCTGGAAAGGTGGCATTGCAAGCAAATTCCGATAGACATTTGACAGCATCTTGAAAACTATCGAGTACAGATGAAAATTGTCGATCGAAGACAGTGTCTAAGCAAAGAAAGTGGATTTTTTGTTTTTGAAATTTGAATTTAAGAATGAATTTACTGATGATATCTGTGCAAGTTCGAAATGCTAATTCAACAATTTGTGCATCCGTATCCGATGCAGCCATTTGAAAGACACTGAAAATATTTTTCCAACCCGATCGAATATTTTTCGCTTGAGACTCGACAAAATGTGTTATGCAACGAACGACCATATCACGAATAGTTGAAGATCTAATTATGAATGAAAATTATGTCGATAGTGTTTTTCAATTTTGTATGCATACGAATTTTTCTTCATAATGAGTTCGAATGGTTTGAGAAATTCTTTTTGAAATCGAAAATTGGGAAATTCGCCTTTTTCAAGAAATTTCATTGACAATTGTCGTAAAGAATCAACAGCAAAGAATGAAACATCTTGCAATGGATGACAAGCAGCCTAAACGAATCGTTCTCTCTCTCTGTTTTCTTCTTTTTTTCTATTCAACAAACTTTAATAAAATGTTCACCAACAATTTCCCATATTCTCGACCATTGAAGACGAATACGTCCCATATTATAATACGAGATTTCAACGACTTTCAAAAGACTGAACATTCGTGGCGGAGACGAATATAATTCATCCATAGATACATGACATAAACTTCGAACGAATGCAACTGAAAATCAAAACGACAGGATATACACGCAGTCAATTGAATGATGAGAATGTTACCGATTGAATCTCCGTCAAGTCTTGCTGAACCGGCGAAAATCCGATCAATTGACACGACAATACTCTGCGAACTTGTCTCGATAATTTGATCGTGAACCGATTGTATACGTTTAGCTAATTGTCCTTGAAAATAAAAACATTGAATCAAATCAAATCAATACTCGATCGAACCTTTTTCTGAGTAGAAGAGATTATCAAATGGTAAACTAAATGTATTCATTGAGCTATTTGCTGGAAGAATTAATTGTGAACTCGAAAGATTCAATTTTGCTTTATTAGCATTGATTCCGAATAATTGAGCTAATTCTAATTGACTTATACATTTCAAAATCTAAACGAAGAAATAATTTCAAGTTTTTTTTTCTTGTCGAAACCAACAAACAACTGTCCCGTCTCTTACATCGTACCACGCTTCACCGAGATAATTTCCATCTGTTTGTGCGATTGAAATTAAAATCTTCAAACACTCGACATTTTTCGCTTTGATTTCAATGACATGAGATGTAGTCATTAGCAAAGTAAAACGAGATAAAGCTTGAATAAATGCATTTCGTTCGAGCTAAACGTGAATACAAAATCTCATCTATCTATTCGATTAAAACAAACAAACCTCCATGCGAAATATACAAGTGATACGAATCGAATAACTCAAACCAGTTAAACATAAATGTGTCAAATCAACATGATCACTATCTTGTAAACCGACACTGAATGCTGCTAAACATGGTGACCATGCTTTTTGAAACATCGGCCGAATGTGTTCTAAATGTTTGGCGATTGTGAATTCTTCTTGAATCGTTCCTGCATTCGACATGAGATCTCTTGCAATTGTTTCGACATCTTTCATTTGCATGTCGAACAACAATTCTCTCTGTTTATCACTTGTGATATCTATTGTAAATCAATTTTTGTCTTCGAAAGATTCAGATTTTTGACTTCAATTTCTTCTACCTGTTGAACTAACTGGATTTGCTCCACGTCTTGATGTTGTTACTTTCAATTTAATCTCTTCATTTTCGATTTCATCGTAGATTTTCGAGAGAAATTCTTCGGGCAAATCTCGACTATCGTTTATTCCTCGATTCATTTTAATATATTGTTCTTTCGTCATTTTTTTCTTCACCTTAACAGCAGAAATCGACATTTTACAAATCGAATCATTCGTAGTTTTCATTTTCTTACATTTTTACTATGCAAATCCGTTGTTAACATGATAACTGAATAGGCTAAGACATAGGCAGCATCAGCACTGGCAAATATCTCAAGACTAAACATAGAATTATCATAGAACAACGAAACCCGTAGTGACAAATTCCTACTTGGAATTGCATTCACAGTATCGTGACGCGAATTTTTCCATTAATCGATCGATTTTTTGTGCTTCGCCGGGTAAACGAAATCCCGAGAGAAATTTTCTCAATGCTGCCAGGAAATTCATTTCGTTGAAATCGATTTGATCGATGTACGTGTACATAACTTGTTTGTAATGATTGTCTTCATGTCCGAGACAATCGCCAATCAATGTTTTATCTAATAAATCTTGATATGAATGAAAAAATTGTGCGATTTCATCGGGTTGATTCGAAACGAGATCTTTGTCATGAAGAAAAGCTAAGCCTTTTTTCGGATTTTGATTGAAAAGATCGATCGCTTTTTCGAATAGTTCTTTTCGTTGTCGAATGATTTCGAAATCAGTCACACCATTGGAATGCGAGGAATTCATCGAACCATTCGAATCCGAACGTCGTAACCCATTTGTCGTTGCATGGCCCGACGACGAACGATTGCTATCATGATCGTAGCCATTTTCATTCAATGGCTTCGAATCCGGCCCGAGATTACTCTGCAAATGTGGATTGACGTAGAGATCTTTACTCCATTCGACCATACATCTCAGAATCGATACCAAACATTCGAGACCTTTCATACGAAGATTATGTTCTTCGGTTGGAGTACAACCTGAAAGTAGAAATGAAAAAAAAAGGTAAATTTCGAGAGAAGATTCGAACCGAGTTCGACGGCTTGTCGTCCTTGAGCTGCACGCGAAAGAACAATAACAAGACGTTCGAAGATATTCGCCGAACGCATTGAACAATCGTAATTGATAAATAAATCGACGATGATTTGTGCATCTGCTGAGATCTTTGCTAATGTTTGAATAACAAGCCATTTATGTCGAAATGAACTTGTCGGTGTTTCGAGTATCGTTAAAAAGATTTCACGAAATAGAACTTCGATTTGAATTTTTAAATGTGCTTTAAATTTATCTAATAATTCAACGAAATTAAATAAAGCCATTTCGAATAGTTCAGGTATAGATGAAACACCGTTTCGAGATAACGACACACACAGATAGGTTTTAATCACATAGAGAAAATCTTCGGATGAACGAAATATTGGACCTGATGTTTGTAGTATTTGCATGATTAAACGCAAGGAAAATATTCGAGATTTTAAATCCAAATTTGTTTTCGAGTCCGTATTGGTTTTATCTTTTATATCTCGGTCGGATAATTTACATAGAGCACGAAAGACATAGTAGGCATTTTTAAAATAATTATCAGCTACTAATTCATCAGCTGATAACGAATCCGTTCGTACGATTTGTGATGGATTGATTTGATCACCATTTGCTCGACTACCGTTGAATTCTTCGTGTGTCGAACGTGTATCTTCGATGATTTCATTGGTCGACAACGTTGTATTCTGATTTTTCTGTGTTGCTTCATCATAAGCAATTTTTTCGACTAGTTCATTGAGAATTTCTTGAACAACCGACTCGTCTTGCTCGACTTGAGCTGGCGTTTGTTTTCGTCGTTCGTTCAATAGGACAACTTTTTGTTCCATTTTCGAAAAAATGCCATTTAACATTTGAGACAAACAACCTTGAGCTGTTGCTTCATTGATTTTCGAACGACTGGTTAAATAAATATTAAAACATGTTTTGATAATTTGTAGAACACTTCGTTGATGAATATCAATATTTTGAGATGTCATTATAGTCAATAAAGCCTAGATGTCGAGAAAAGAAGAAAACAACAAGAATTATTTGAGCATTTAATTGAAATTTACTTTGATTATTTGTAATTCAACTTGTTCTTCGGTTTGCACGCCACGAAAGCATTTACAGATAGTGGTTACTATTCGATCGATGAGTAATTTCGACGGATCCAATGGATCGACCACTGTACCAATGAAATGACCGTGTAGGATGAGTTTCTATTTGATTCGAAATTGAAATGAAATTGATTTCGAAAGAAAATTACTTGAAGACAATCGAGAGAAGTATCGACTATCCGAGGATGTTCGGATGCACATGCTAATTCAAATGGAAGAAAATATTGTTCAGCTCGAATCGATTGTTGTTGACTAGTTGATGGTAAAATCGATGATTCAGTGATTCTTTAAGACAAATAGAAAATCAGTAAAAATCAATTTTCGATATGACCTACTGAGCTGTTTGAATATCTTTTGTCACAGAAGCTAGAGCTGTTTCACAGGCTCGTTTTAATTGCTGATATTGAGATTTTTTAATATCTTTTTCATTTAATAATTTTTCGAGAGCACGTTTTAAAAACATATTATTCTGCAATATTTTTTCTGACATGGAATAGAAAGAAAAAAAAAAGAAGAAGAAGAACGGAGAAATCGATCGAAATCAACGATTCGTTAATGAGAGCTTAGCAATATGACATTGTCAAGTACATCTAGAGAAAAGAAAACAGAAATAAATAAATAAATAAATAAATATTCGGCTCAGTTAGCTTTTTCACGTCAAGGTAATGTATTGATTTTTGTATTTGTCTCTTTTTTTTCTAGTATCTGAATGAATAAACGAAGTAGTATTAAAAACTAGGAAACTATGAACCAATCTTAATATTAACAAGAGAAAATAGAGAATAGATGGAGTTGAATGTCGACTAGGATTATTCTTTTCGACTTGAAAATTTATTTTTAAAAATAATTCAATCGATTTCTATATGATTAAGTCATATTTTTCATGTCGATTTTTTGATTAATATTTGTACAACAGATGGCATCAGTTTATCACAAATTAATAAGTCATTAAAATTAATTCAACGAAAAAAAGATTATTGATTTTTAATTTTCTCAACAAAAAAAAAGAATTAATAACATATGTTTTTTTTTCATAGCATCAAAAATCAAGTTCAATCAATAGCTAGTTGTCATGCAACTGTCAAATCGGAACACGGAAAACAATACGCTAAAAAATCTTTCCATTGATTATTTATTTCTAAAATATATTATTACATTGATGAGTCACTTGTTTTTCGTGAATCATTTTATAAAAGAAGAAGAAAAAGGAAATTTTTTGTGCAGTTTTTCAGAGCATAATGGAGACCGATACTGAATCTACATCGACAACGGACACACCAGCATTTTCAATGGTGAATCTCTTTATGAATCATGTTAATAAACAAGATGTCAACGGTTTACTTGTCGTACAAAACGCTCTGTTTGTTTTGTTTTCTATTTATTTTGATTGATGAGGAAGTAGTTTGCCGTTTTTTTCTCTAGACTTGAACAATTGGATAAAACAAATGAAAAACTCGACGGGATCAATCGTCTATCGGCTCAACATTATATTGAAGCAACAAGAAATTTCAATCGACATACACAATTATTAACAACAATGAAAACTGATCTTGATTCAATATTCAAACGAATCAAGTATTCATCGTTTTCAACTTATTCCCAAATTAGATTTGCTGCTTTTTAGAGTTTTAAAAATGCGATTGAATAAGAAATATCCTGAAGCGTACGCATCTGGTACTACAAAATACATTTCTGCTTCTTTTTTTAAATGTATTTCTTTTTCTCTTTTTTATTCAGTCATGGAAATGAATGCAAATCAGCATGATTCACTTGACGATGATGATGAAGAGGATAATTTAGCTTCTTCACTGGTACTAAATAGAAAATAATTGATTATTGAGTTTGTTTTTGTTCTTTAATAGAAACCCAATTCATCACTTGTGAAATCGAAAACAATCGATTGTTCTCAATTGTCATCGTCACTTCGTGAAACATATAGTTTAGCTGAAATAAGTGCAAATAATAATGCTGAACAATCGCCAAGTTCATTCGATGCTGTACGACGTTTTGTTTTGGATAAATCACCAGCTGCAACTGATCTATCGAGTATATTTCGAAATGCTCGTGATGAATTGAGAAAAATAAACGAAGGTCTACTCGGAGGCAATTCTCAAAAGTCAAATTCATCTCAACAAGAATAAATTCTCATTGTTTTTAGTCGTATTTTTTCGTGTTGTTCTGTTCTTTTTTTTTCTAAATGTCAGATTTTAATATTTGTAATTTTGTTTCAGATTTCAAAAAAAAACACACATGGCTACAGCATCGGATTTCGATGATCTACTTCAATGTCCGATCTGTTTAGATACTCTCAACGATCCTAAAGTTCTCGATTGTCAACATACGTTTTGTGCAAATTGTTTAAAAGTTCATCATGCAACAGAAAGTCAACGTCGAGGAGCTCTTAATTTTCTTGATTGTAAACATTCTTTAATTTCAATTGAATCTTAAGGATTTATTTTGTTTTTTTAGGTCCAACATGTCGTACACGAACGAACTTAATTAATAATTCTGTTGATAGTCTACCGGGAAACTATATTGTTCGTGATATAATTCAAAGACAATATGGTACAGCAACACCTGAACGGCCACCTGGCTATGCTCAACAAATTCAAGATCGTATACAGAAAATGAAAAAAGAAGAAAACGAAGATTTTGACTGGGGAAAATATGTTAAACCAGGTGTTGCTGCACTTGTCGGCGTTCTTGGCGGTTTACTTTTGGCAAAAGGTGTCAAGAAAATGAGTGATAACAATAAAAAATGAACTTGTCGACTGTTTTTTTTTATTCCTGCACTTATCTTTTGTAAAACATAAACTTATAGAAATTGAAATAAGGAAAAAAAGGAGTTATACATGCAAAACAATGCTAAGAGTGTTCGATCCTCTGTTTGTGACGATAATATCAAGTTTATTATCACGATTAACATCGGAAACTTCTACATATTATAGTTGAGAGCCAGTCACATGTTAAATCTCAGATAATGCAATTTCTAAAACAGAACAACAATAGGAAACCTTATGATCAATGCATTAAACTAAAAAAAATGTTCTCAGCCTACATAAATGGGCATACGAGTCAAAGGAACATTGGCTGTCACAATTTTAAATCAATCATTCACGCCCGTTAACAGCAATGAATTGTTCGATCATTGATGAATATCTCGAATCTGATACCATCCTCAAAATTTTCTTTTTTTATTTATTTGAAAATGTTGCTCTGGCAGACTAGTTTTTCAACCAGTCCGCTCGTTTTCGTCATTGCAACATGTATTTGATCAGCGCGGATCATTTACCTCTTGGTAAGTTGTAATAAGCAACTTGTCTCGCTGATGTCCAAACTGCGACATCTTTCAAGTCCTTACACATAACTTGTCGGTAATATTAATCGAAGTGAATTGAAGGGTAAAGACTTACGAGATGTCGCAGTTTGGACATCAGCGAGACTAATTGCTTATTACAACTTACCAAGAGGTAAATGATCCGCGCTGATCAAATACATGTTGCAATGACGAAAACGAGCGGACCGGTTGAAAAACTAGTCTGCCAGAGCAACACTTTCTAATAAATAAAAAAAGAAATTTTCATTTATCACCAACGATTAATATGGCAAATGTAGTGACCCAAGCAATGAGGAATTGGCTTAGTTATTTTGACTGCTTATGTAACTATCTATTTCTGCTGGTAATTCAACTGGACAAGAATGTTAGTTACCTTAGATATTTCATTTTGTTTGTTTTTGCTTTTGAAAAACATTCGATCGAGAGTTAGGTCGAAATTTCTCATGTTTTTATTTTCTCATAAATCAAACACAAAATAAGTTTTGATAAGAATAAAGTAAACATGTCATACATTTCGAAAGGTGAATACCCATTTTATTTTTCTAATAACTCAATAAAAACAATCGAAACGAACCTAATTAGACAAGACAGCTTTCAAGTACAGACTATGTATTGAGATTAGATTCAAACTGTGATTACAATTATACACATATGTATATACATCTTGATGAAGTTAAATGTTGTATTCATATTCGATTATATATGAGCAATTTGATGATGATTGTTCAATTCAAGGGTGCTCAGCAGTAGATTTTATTGATGATATAAGAAATTGTGAAAAGGTGCGGTCGATAATAAATTACGAATCAAATAAGTTATCAATAGTTAATTAAAAAAAGAGGGAATCCACAAGTTCAATTTGATTACCTTGAAATAATCGAATTTTTCTTTCTTTTCTTATTTCAATATGTGAAAAGTAATCGAATCGACTCGTCCTTCTTTAGATTTTATTCAAATTTGATCATGACAACGTACGTACATGGGTGTTTTCATTCGATAGAAAAAAAGAAAGAAATTGAATGAAACTTTTTATTCTCTCTCTCTCCCACTCCGTCTTATTTTTAGTATATAATATAATAAATTTTAACCTTCGATGAATTCCTTTGGATTTTATACGTTAATAACATTCCATCAGTAGAGAAACATAGAAAAAGCCAAAAATCGCTTCCATTATTTATTTGGAGATCAAATGAATATAAACTAGCTTATTTTCTAGTTTTGATTTATTCAATCAGGTAACACAAAGAAAAAAGAGAATTCTTTTGTCTGCATCGAGACAGGTGGGAATGGTCGAACTCTCTCGTGTACATTCAAATGAATCGGGCTAACTGTTCATCATTTGTTTGCTTCGTTTCTTCTAACAGGGTCACGAAAGTCATTTAACTTTTCTCTATCTACATTGTGCCTAGATTCTATGTATTAGCATGTCTTCGTTTCTTTCTTTTTTCTTTCTTCTCTTTTGTACATAAAGATCATTATTACACGAGTTTGTTCAACAAACAACACATATCGAAGTGTGTCTGCAATTGCAAACCTATGCATAAATGAGAAGAGAATTAAAAAAAAACGAGAGAAAGAGAAGAAAGAAAAGAAGAAATTGTCGCGACGAGATTCTGTCGTATACAACAAGTTCAGTTAAAATCATTCCTTCTCTTCTTCTTCTTCTCTCTCATCTGTACTGTTGTTCAGTGCAAGTGAATGAGAATAAAGAATTAAAAAAAGAATAAGAGCAAGAGAGAGAGAGGGAGAGAACGTTTGGCTCTACTTTATGAGCACGATAGTTCAGTAATATGTAAAAAAAGAAAGAAAACGACCTAAAATTGTTCATTTAGTCCAAATGAGGTGACAATCTGTCGACATATGCGCACTTGGAACTTGACTGTCGATTTCTATTTTCAGATAAAATGTCTCTTGCTGAACGTGATCAATTGATCTTGACTATTCTATTTAGTATTATCGGTTTTATTCTACTTGTTTTTCTTATTTGTTGTTCATGTTGGCGAATAATTCGTTCGTATCATTTAAAAATCAAACAAAAACATCAAGAAGAGATTTATCAACGAAAATATTATTCAAATAAATTTCGTCAACCAATTTATCGTAAAACGAAAAAACGACAAAAACGATCGAATACAACTGACTCAACGATTACGATGTCATTCAATCCTCCACATTTAATTAACCAAAATGTCAAAAATCTCGAGAAATTCTTACAAAATGAATCAACTCTAACAGCCAATTCATGGTCTTATGAAGAAACTTTACCAAAGAAAACTTGGTAAAATATTTTTCAATCGTTGTCTATGAATGATTTCATTTCATTTTTCTTCAGCTCATATTCGAATTCATCTATTGAACCAATTTATGCATCATCATCAACTGTTCTTACTTCGATATCAAATTCTTTGACTGAAAATCGAAATGAACTCGATCAAATTCTACATGTCAAACAGCCTCTTAAATATTCTCAAAGTTGTCGACAAACACATCATGATTTCTTTGCATTTGACTATTACAATAACTATCATCAACATCATCATCCAAGATCATCACCATCGACAATAACCAAAACGAGTTCGCTTGAACCGATTTATATTCGAACAAATCGACCAACGAATGCGACTTTACTACGGAAGGTTCGTCTTGCTCAACTACGAGATGATACAGCTATTTTATATTAACCTTTGTCTGTTAAAAAAAAGTATTTTTTTTTCTGTGCAGTTTCTGAATAATAAAACTACGAAAAACAAATCTAGGTCGATTTACTTATCTCGGGTTTATGATCATTACCTTTCTATTACGTAAAGGCAAGAACTTCTTCAGTGAATGACTCATAAAATAAAAATCGCAACGAAGATTTTGAAGTACATGCATTGTATGTTTTTCGTTGATTATGTTTGTGTTCGATCGATGATTAAGATAGATATTTGTTTAGAGATTTAGTTGTCGATTGAAACGAACTCGTTTCGTTATCTAATGAGAACAACAGAAGAAGAGTAAACGAAGAGGATAAGAGTTAGAAAACATTGACCAAACGAAACATCAACATACTTATATCAATGATGACGACAGAAGAGATCGAGCTTTTCTAAGATAAAAAAAAACGTTTTGTTTCATCGTTGACAAAAGAACATGCTACGAAAAGTTCTTTGGATTTTCTTTATTGAAATTGCGATTGCACTTCATCATGGACATGAAGTTGGCCGTACATCAATGGAATCGACACATTATGATCGTCAACGATTCGAACAAACTTGTTCGATTAACAAACAATTATCATCGAATCTAAGAGATAGTTCTGTTGTTGTTAATCAAACAAATCTATTGGATATGGATCAAGCATCATTGAACATAACAGTTGATAAACAGGTAAACAACAAAACGCTGATTTTTGTTTTTCTTTTAGAAAATTATACTTTGATTTCACTCTTTAGATTGTTGGTAATCTCACAGTATCAATCCAAATTGTTGAATGTATGGATTGTGGATATAAAACTCTTTCTTCAAATTTAACTTCAAACACATCACTTAAATTAATATTCAATACGAAATATTCGTACTTTATTCGCATCGAACAAAGCAATACTTCTTGTTATCTTAAAACATTTGAACCCTACGAAAATGAATTCTATGTTCTTACAGTTGAAAATCAATCGACAAATTCGAGTTCAAATCGAAATTTCACATGTACTATTTCTCTTCCTCGTTCAACTATTCATGCTTATGTTCCATTGATCGTTGCTGGAGTTTTACTGTTGATTTTATTCTTAGCTTGTATCGTTGCACAACGAATGAAATTTGATGAATATCTAAAAACTATTCAAAAACGTTTTACGAACAAAACTCCAACACAAGAAGCGACACATGCTGAAATGATCAATACTAACGAAACAAATCCAACAGTAGCACGATTACCACCGATTCAAAAAGTTTCGAGTGTCATCGTTCCAAGATCAAAACGTCTTCTAAGTTTAGACGCATTTCGTGGTCTTAGTAAATCAATTTGAATTCAGTGTTTTTCTCTATTCGAATTTGTTTCTTTTTTCGTCTAGCATTGGTTGCAATGATATTCGTTAACTATGGTGGCGGTGGTTATGCTCAATTCGATCATTCGCCATGGCATGGCATTACGTTTGCTGATATTGTTTTTCCATTTTTTGTTTGGATGTTAGGCACTTCAATGGTATTTTCATTGAAGAATGCACTCGATAAAGATGTTTCAAAAGCAATATTAATCAAAAAAATCTTGTTACGTACTCTAAAATTATTTGTAAGTTGTGTATTGAAAAATCGAGTGACGAAACGAATTTGTTTGTAGGCAATTGGTTTTATTTTAAATACACGTTTTAAAGTCGATCTAGCTAATGTGCGAATATTAGGTGTTCTACAACGATTCGCTATTGTCTATGGATTCGTTGCGATTATTGAAGTACTTTGTTCAAATTCGAAACAATATTCTGTTAAAACAGAAAATACTTCAATCGAACAAGAAGAAGCAAAGAAGAAGAAGAAAGTTCGCAATATTTTTTCTGATATTACCAATTTTCGACTTCAATGGTTTATTATGCTTTGTCTCATAACGATTTGGGTGCTTGTTGTTTATTTAGTTGGTTTTGAAGGTTGTCCACCTGGATATTTAGGACCAGGTAATACGAGAAAAAGATAAATATTTGATTAGACAATCGATCGATTGTGTCTGTTCAAATAGGTGGCTTACATGAAAATGGTTCGTACGCGAGTTGTACTGGAGGAATAACGGGATATATCGATCGAATGATATTTGGATATGAACATCTCTATCAATTTCCAACATGTCAAACTGTTTACGGTAGAATTGAAAGAAAAATGTTTTGATAGGAATTGGAGAAAAGTTTGTTTGTTTTTTAATAGAATGTCAACATCCGTATGATCCAGAGAATTTATTAGGAGCTATTCCAACAATGTTCTTAGCATTTTTAGGTGTTCAAGCAGGACGAATTCTTGGTTTGTTTACATGTTTTGTTTACTAATAAATTGTTTTTTTTTCTTTTTAGCTATGTATCATACAGATATCGAACGTCTAGCGCGATTATTCACATGGAGTATTGTTAGTATAGCTATCGGAGTTGGTTTAACAGGAGGTACATTGGATGGTGGACCAATGCCATTGAATAAAAACATTTGGACATTGTCATTCTCATTTTTTACTGGTAAATTGATCATAATCGAAATTCTCAATCAATCAATCTGTATTTCGTTTGACTTCTAGCTGGTCTTGCATTCGCTGGTTTTGCTCTCATGTATATGCTTGTTGACATGTTCAAAGTTTGGAATGGAACACCATTTCAATATCCCGGAACGAATTCGATTCTCATTTACATGACACATTTAATGTTTGCTACTTATTTTCCTGTTCAATGGGTTGTTCCAAATACTCATGCAGCACATTTAGCCATGGCATTATGGGGGTGTTTGTTTTGGATAATTATTTCATATATTTTCTTCAAAAAACGCATTTTTCTAGTACTTTAAATCGCAAGAATAATCCGTTTTTGTTTTTCAATGTGTTTTATCTTTATTCGAAATAAAAAATAAAGAAAGAAACTGATGAGATTTGAAGGTAATTTTCATGTTGATTTGCGAACTAGTCGTACTTTATCATCGACATAATAATGCTAAACAAAGAAAATGATATTGAGAGAAAACAGAAATAAAAATATCAAATACTTCATTAACATAAACTGTCAATTGATCGAGTTTTTTCGAAAGACGGTGAATTGGACTTGGCATTTCAGAAACTTGAATAACACGCGCTGTTGAAAGTGTTAATTCCGGTGCAACTTTATTCGTTTCATCACTTCCTACATGAATATTTACATCAACAAAAGAAAAAAAACAAAATATTCGCACTTACCACACCAACGTTGAAGTTTTTTAACAGCTCGTATAAATACATCTTGATCATCATGATCCACTTTGTGAACATTAGCTCGTACGATACGAAAATTATCATTGATTATCGAAACAAACATATTAATACAAACGAAAACAACGAATAAAACAAATAAAGTAAAATAGAATGGACCAAGAAATGCACCAGCATTGACAATTTCCGTTGCGTCAAATTTTAATAAAAGCATTTCGAATAACATTTGAGCCGTATGTAATAAACTTGCACAATCCCAAATAAGCGCATTAAATTGAAGATAAAATAATGTAAGAAAAGCTGAGAATATCACTGAAAACATCAATGAAAACGAGATTAATTCTCGTGCTGCTCGTCGTAATGTATTCGATAGAAGAGCTAAACGTCGATTGTATCGACAAAGACGAAGAAATTTTAATGTACCAAAAAAACAACAAAAACCAAGTAGAAATGAAAATATATCATTGATATAAGCCATCAATTGAAAATTAATATAAGTTTTGCCTTGAGTTTCAGCCGATAATTTTGAAACTCGTTTGACTTCACTTTCTCGCCAAACATGTATGCCAACACTTGTCCATGAACAGATGATGATGCCTAATTCAATGTAAGACCAAGCTTGACGAAAGTATGCCTTTTTCAAACGTTTCAATTCAAGTACTTCAACAATCATGAAATAAACAATAAATATAAAATAAATAACTATACAGATTATTTGAAAGATTGTGCTAAATGCTAAAAACAAATCGAACAGTTACATTTTAGAAAAGAATATCGTGTTTAATTTACAATCGAAATCTAACGGTTCGAATCGAGAACTTGCAAATATACCACTACTGGGTAGAAATTCGAAAAGTATCACAGCTGATGTGAATATAGGCACGCTTGGATTGTATAAATTCATTTGTATAAGTACAGCTCGTGTTTGTCGATCAACCCAACCTAAATGATGAAGTTGAGCTAAGTCCGATTGAGTTTCATTGAATGAACCACGAAATTCATAAACATAACCACCACTTCCATACGTTGCATGTTCACCAATATATAAATACGTATCTAATTCTTTACTTGTTCGATATTTGAATGCGTCAGAAACAAATGAACTATAATTAGTTGATGACTGATTTTTAATCCAACCGGGAAAGTAACTTTGACGATCCTCATTCGATTGACTGTAAGCATTGAAACAATCGGGAATTAAACCTCGAATACTCGGCTTTCGTCGACATGTATCTAATCAAATCGAATGGATTTCTATCGATAGATAGATAAACATAACTAACCTGGTTGTATTCGTAGTTGTCTCATTGTTGCCCAGCCAATTAATCGGGATGTTTTATCATTCAAATAACCATCGGAAAATTCGACTGGATCGCCATTATACCATTCTAATGCGAAAATATTATTAACAAAACTTTTCTCCAACCATCTCCAATAATCATTGGTCGAAGTTATCTTCAGAAGAAAAAAAAAGCACAACAAATCGTTATTTTCTTTTAAAAGAAATCAAATCGATTTGTTTTACTTTGAAAAAATTGTACGAGAGATTGTGTGGATTTAAAAACATTTGTCTCAATTGTTTGACTTGGTAATATTCAGCTAAATTGTGATTTGAATAACTGATTACATAGAGAACACACACGAAACATGAATAAGAAAATAATTCCAAGAAAAATCTCAGCCACATTGAAATTTCAATTTATTCAAATAATAACGAAAGGAAGTGAGTGTATTGTTGGTTTTTAAATATTAGAACAAGTAATCTATTTTCAATTGCAATTCATTCTACCTTCTCGTTTTTTTTCTTTAAACTAAAAAATGAACACAATTATAAAGAAGAAAGTCATAAACAGAGTGAATACTTCAAATATTTATATGAACCATCTGTCTAATGGAAGAGTTCGTTTTCTTTTTTGTCTTTCTACATAAGATGATTTATTGCTTGAATGAACAACAGCGAGGTAAAGCAAGTGCACTTCTTTTAACAAATTGAGTTTTGTTCATTTTAGTTTGTAACTATAGTTTCTTGTTTTTTTTAGACGTGTGATTATTTGAATAGAGACGTCATGTATTTAAATTGAGAATAGTCCTGACGAATATAATAGTTTGGAAACTTGTTGAATCTTATTTTAATTATTGACAAAAAAAGTCATGTTGTTCTTGTTAAAATCGAGCAAACGATAGTTTTAATTCGGTGTCGAAATGTGCTTCTATCTTTTTGTTGTATTTCCTCTAAAGAACGAAAAAGAATCAGCAGAAGTCGACCTCTTTCGTCTTGCACTATACCAACCGCTTCTAATCCAACCAATGTAGGAAAAAGATGTTTTTTTTCTGTTCTTTCTACGACTAGTTTACGAAGATATGTCCTGTATGGACGTCAATAAAAAAAACAACCGAGAGAAAAACATATTTACAAATAAAATGTATATCAGTCTGTGAACGCGTGCTATCTGAGTACAAAAAAAAGTCATCGGCTTCGCATGTAAACGATTGTTAGTAAATAGATTTATCTTGTATTTTAGAAAATCAAAACTTAAGAAAAGAAAACAGAAATGCCAGCACCAACTACTGCTGAAGAAGTTGCACCTCCTCAACTAGATAATCTGCTTAAACTCGATCCATATCTTACACCATATCAAGGCGAAATTAAACGACGGTATGAAAATGATGTTGTTTTCTTTTTTTTTCGTTAAATCATTTTCGTATCTTTGAAATAACAGATATTCAGTCCTCCAATCGATTATTAAGCAATTGGAAACTGAAGAGAAAAGTCTCGATGCATTCACATCAGCTTATACACACTACGGTATTCATGTTGATGCTTCAACCAATGAAATTAAAATCAAAGAATGGGCACCCAACGCACGGGGAATGTACATCCGCGGAGATTTCAGTTCGTATTTAAAATAAAATCAAATTCTCGAGCTTTCCCTTTGTTTTTCTCTCGTAAAAAATAGATAATTGGCAAGAAAGACAATATCCATTCACACGAGATGAATGGGGTGTTTGGAGAATAACTCTTCCACCATTGGCAGATGGAACACCTGCTATTAAACACGGACAAATTTTTAAATTGTTAGTCGAAACATCCAGTGGCGAATTAGTCGATCGTCTTTGTCCATGGTCACGTTATGTTAAACGTGCTGAAAAATCGAATACATATCACGGTATCTTTTACAATCCACCAGCCGATCAAATTTACAAATTTAAACATCCTCAACCAAAGAAAAAAGAAGGTTTGAGAATCTACGAAGCTCATGTTGGCATCAGTTCATGGAAAGGTGAAGTTGCAACATACGAAAATTTTCGTGTCAATGTTCTTCCTCGAGTCGTTCGACAAGGTTATAACACAATTCAATTAATGGCTATCATGGAACACGCTTATTACGCGAGTTTTGGTTATCAAGTAACGAGCTTTTTTGCAGCATCAAGTCGTTTCGGTACACCAGAAGAATTAAAAGCGTTGATCGACGAAGCACATGGACTTGGCTTGACAGTTCTATTGGATCTTGTTCATAGTCATGCATGTAAAAATACGTCCGACGGTTTGAATATGTTCGATGGTACACGTGGATGTTTTTTTCATGATAATTCACGTGGTTATCATGATCTTTGGGATAGTCGATGTTTCAATTATATGGAGTAAGGAATTGAATTCGAAAAGAAAATAAACAAACAAACAATTCATTGATTTTAGACGAGAAGTCATGCGATTTCTTCTATCGAATATTCGATATTGGTTAGAAGAATTTAAATTTGATGGTTTTCGATTCGATGGTGTTTCATCAATGCTCTATCATTCACATGGCATTGGTATGATTTCGATAAATAGACAAAGAAAATAGTTTTTTTTTTCGAAATTAAATTCTTTCTAGGACATAGTTTTTCGGGTACTTATGATGAATATTTCGGATTAGCTACTGATACCGAATCATTCAATTATTTGCAATTGGCTAATTATATTTCTCAAAAATTCTTTCCCGAATCGATTACAATTGCCGAAGTATATTCGAAAGAAATTGATGGTTGATCATATAAATTATGTTGATTTTCTTTAGGAAGTTTCAGGAATGCCAACATTATGTCGACCAATAGCCGAAGGTGGAGGTGGTTTCGACTATCGTTTAGCCATGGCTATTCCTGATGTTTGGATCAAAGTTTGTTGTTTTGAAATTTGTTTTATATGTAATTCTTTTTCGTTGTTTAGTTATTAAAAGAAAAGAAAGATGAAGATTGGCAAGTCGGAGATTTAACTTGGACATTGAGTAATCGTCGTTGGTCAGAAAAGAATATTGCCTATGCTGAAAGTCATGATCAAGCACTTGTCGGAGATAAAACCATTGCACATTGGTTATTCGATGCTGAGATTTATACGCATATGTCGGTATTCTCAGACCGTACGCCAACTATCGAACGTGGTTTAGCATTGCATAAAATGATTCGTTTAATAACTTATGCTCTTGGCGGTGAAGGTTGGCTAAATTTCGAAGGTAGATCCAATTGAATGATTTTACAAAAGATAGAAATCAAATGAATTTCCATAGGAAATGAATTCGGACATCCCGAATGGTTAGACTTTCCTCGAGTTGGCAATGGAGATAGTTATCACTATGCACGTCGTCTTTTTCATTTACCTGATGACGACACATTAAGATACAAATATTTAAATGCTTGGGATCAAGCTATGAATGCTTGTGAAGAAGAATATAAATGGCTATCAACAGCAAATACTGTAAAAGAGAGTCGAATTGACGAATTGATTTTAATTTAAATATATTTCAGTATATTAGCCGACGACATGAAGGTGACAAAGTTGTTGTATTCGAACATGGTCATAGTGGTTTATTATTTATCTTTAATTTTCATCCAAGTCAAAGTTTTGCTGATTATCGTGTCGGTTGTGGTCGATGCGGAAAGTAAAGAAGATTAAAAAAAAACAAAAGCTTTCTTTTTTTATATAAAAATTTAATCTCCATTAAGATACAAAGTTGTGCTCAATTCAGATTCGAAATCATTTGATGGTCTCGGTCGAATCGATGATAATCAAGTCTTCTTATCCGAAGACTTTAAATGGGATGAACGACCATTTTCATTCAAGGTTTATACACCCTCTCGTACTGTCCTGGTACTTGCATTAGCCGGTGACGTCAAACCAAATCCAACTATCAAATAGTGTTGTTGTTGTTTTTCTGTCTGTTTTTTTTTCTTCTCTTCGAAGTTGATTTCAAATTGGTTTTTAATCTCGCAGTGCATCGATATTTTCGCCAGTCAAACGTATTTTTATTTTATTTAAAAAACACACATATACACGCATACGAGCAGTTTTAGAATAAAAAAGAAAGAAAACTAAATGTATGACGTTGATTAAATACACCTGATGTTTTTTTCTCAAAGCAAAAGTATTTAAACAGTGTTTATGTTCGAAAAGATTAATTCGTCTGACATGTATTTTAAACGGAGTTTAATTCTATCCATTATCCTAACTGCCTCATTTCCCCAAGGGAACGGTTTACCGTCTTGCCATGCTAATTGTCAATTTTCACAGAATTTTAATGAGCCACTCATAATTCCCGATAAATGTAATAAAACAATGATGTCTAGTTTCAACTTATGTCAAGTTCGATTTGAACTTGATTATACTCAACGAACTATTTTTGTTAATTTTGGAACTGAATTGATGAGTCGACAAAAACGAACGATTTCCGATGTTCCATATGATTATATCATAGAAACATTACGAATTAATGGAACACGAATCGAAACAACGGTATTTTATTCATGTACGTTAGGAGAACGATGTGAAGAAGAATATCTTCTTAGTACAATACCAAAATTAATTGAAAAAAATTATCAAGATTTACAAAAAGGTTTAATCGATCTACTAGATCATAGTCGTTCAACATCGCCATTAACTTGTGAACTAGTTTCGAGTAGTGGATCAGGTACATGTAACGGAACATGTTATAACTATCGAAGTCAACTTATTAATTCTACAAGTTATCAACCAATTTTTACAACTGATAGTCCAAGTTGTAGTGATAAAATTGTGTCAGCATCTATTCAAATAATGTCAAGCAAAACTCCATTTAGTGATACTCAATATATACATGGGCGAATGTTTGATTATTACTGTGCGAACAGTCTCTGTAACAACGCTGAAACAAACTTACGAGTACAAGAACTTATGGATAAATATTATACATCGATTTATCAAAAATAAAGACGCATAAACCTCATTTTCTTGTCAATTAATACCGAAAAGAAAGTTCACGAACATTGCTTCATCTTCATTAGTTAACATCATATTTTTAAATCTCTTGAAAATTATGCACATGTTCTTGTCTTTGAAGAAGAAAAATATTAATTATAATTTGACGTTTTTCCTCCTTCTTCGTCTTTTTCATCCAGACATTGCCAATGAATATTACCTTGAAAAAATCATTAACAGAAGAAACATGTAAATTTAGATAATTGTATCTGAGATTATAAATAAAAAATGAATTATTTTTCTTGAATAATTCACACGACTATCGTGCGTTTTTCTTTTTTCTTTTTTTAAACTTAAGTACATCTAAATTGATTGGCATCTCTCTTGAACACACTGCTCATGAATTAGCAAAAGAGAAAGAAAAACCTCATCGTTAAATAGCAGTAGAATAAATGATTTTTTACGTTGTTTGAATATGTGTGTGTGTGTGTGTGTGCTTATATAATCATGATCATATTAAAAAGAAAAAAATAAATTGCAAATAATTCTATCATTTATAATCATTTGATATCAATTTTATACTTGTAAAAACGAATGAAAGTTAGGTAAGTCGTCGTATATTGACCTCTTCTCTTCAACTTTTTTTTTGATTATATATGAACAATGATGTAATCGATTAGAAGAGTTCTTTCTTTTCGTTCATTCGTTCGCTCGTTCTTTTCTTTTTTATTATTATTGTTATTACATTTACATAAGTTCTAATTTCTTTTCTTGTTTACACCAGGCTTCGTCATTCTGTTTTTGCAGTGTATTGAGCTCGAGAAGTAGAACATACACACACACACACACATATCGTTCTTTTTTCTTTTTCTTCACTTTTTTCTTCTTTATTTGACTTAACTTTCATTTTTCTTCGTATATCATGTCCCCTTCATCAACACTACAGTTCAAGGTCCGTTCAGGGTTATTTCTTCGCAAATGTGTATTTGAACAGCAGTTGAGATGAGAAAAAAAAAGATTGCGTATTTCATCGTCGACATGAAAAGAGAACGAAAACGAAGAAACCCGAAAATGTTCTGTTTTGAAAGAAAATACTGGAAGTTATATCCGATTTAACACCACAATGGACTAGTTCGAGCAAGTGTTCAAGGTTCTTATATTGAGTACAGCCTTGAATCGAAAGTTCTCTCTCTCTCTCTTTCTTGACGTGTATATACATTCATCAAGTAAAAGAAGATGATTCAATTGCGTCATCGACATTCGATTATTTTCGATAAAAAGAAAGCAATATTTGTTCTTGAACATTCATTTGATTACTCGAGGATGGAAAAGCAAGAAAATACTACTATCAATAATGAATCGTAGTTTGGAGTATAATCGAGCCTTGAAAGCGTTAGTTGTCGTCGTCTTCGTCGTCGTCGTCGTTGTTTGATTGAAGGTTGATTGATCGTCGTTATGTATCGAATCAATGTGTATGTGTGTGTGTGTGTATGTATAAACATCGAGAAAGTTTTTAACCTTGAAAGAAAATACTTTGAAGAACAATAAGATTTCGAAAATTCAACAAGTCGCAGCGACCTTGACCGAAAGAAAAACGTTTCGTGTGTATATTCTAATGCTCAGTTTCTTTTTTTTTCTTAGATGAGAACGAGAGGAAAAAAACGAAAAATTCAAGGTATTCGCATGAAGGTCGTACATGTTTTCGATACAAGATAGAATAGCTTGTTTTATCATTTTTTTCGTTTTACGCAATTTTCATATCAAGCAATTGCATAGACAAATATCATTTTCGTTTTTCTTCTTCAAGCAATAAAAGAAGAAAAAAAAAACGAAGAAGAAAAGAAAAAGAATATGAGAACTAAAGATTATTATTAATTTCTCTTTTCTTTTCATCTATATAAAGAATCTCGTTAAATTTTCTCACATAATATAATTATCTTGTTAAAATTATAAATTTCTATTTAGTTGAAAAGAGACAAAAAGAATAACGAATGTAAACAACATAATAATATATTATGATTAAACTTTGCTCAGTGATAAAAAGAAAAACATATCCGCTTTATCATTGATGAAGCAAAAGAATTAGGAATTAGTCGATTTCTTTAGTACTTTCTCGACGGTGCGTAAGACATTTAATGAATGTTTTTTTCTTGCAAACAGAAAGGAAAAAATATCTCTAATCATTTGTGATTCTATTATTATGTAACATCAGTAGAGTATTTTTTTGTGTTTAGTTTGCCTAGCCTTGGCATGACAAGAGAAAACGAAGAAGAAGAGAAGAAAAACGCATTATATCGAGTTCGAAGGTTAACTCAACGAAGACATTTATGTACGTGCATGTGAACATAAACAATCTCGAGTTAGAATGTCTTCCTTCTTCTTTTTTTCTTTCGCTCTTTCTGTGTTTTCTCTTGTAGAGTGTTCATGCAACATTCTTTGCATAGTGAAATCGAAAATTAACAAGTTGAAAGTTGACATTGACTTTCGTTCGATTTCGTTTTTCTTTTTTTTTTTTATTTGAAATTAATTTTATGTATATTAAATTCAATTGCGAAGCCTATGTGGATGATGTAATACTAATTGAAGATTGATGTATTGGTAAAATATACACATAAGCAAGAAGAAAAAAGGGCAAGTAAGAGGAGAAGAAGAAGAAAAATCCTTTCGTTTCTTCTTGTTCGTTCTTTTTTCGTTTTTTTATTTTGTTGTTCACCTTGGATCTCGGGCTTTTTTTCCTCTCCTTGCATATAGTTCACCTGTTTGTGATTGTGAATGATAATAAAAAGCAAACTAAAAGGTAGGAGAGTATTGTGTAAGAGTAGAAATTAAACTTCAAATTTCTTTTCTTTTCTTTTTCCTAAATGACAAAATTTTTGCTATCAGAGAAACAGAATTATTTTCTTCTTATCTCACACAGACTTGAACATATTCAAAAGTTAATAGATATTTTCTTTTGATGACATTTCTTTTTTTTTTATTTCCTAATGACACACTTTTCATGTTTTTCTTCCATGTAATATTGTACTCGTAGTTCAAAATGTGGCGTTGTACTCGGGATTCCAAGACACAATTTAAGGAGAAGGAAAAGAAAAACGCATTTTTATCGATATTATTTATTCAATTATTCATTTCGAATGAGCGATTGTTTCATTTTTATTAGAAATAAGTTATTAATGAGTAACTGTTTTTTTTATTTGTTCATCTGTCAAAGAACATTCATGATTTCGATAGAATAGATTAGAAGATCAGTCATTTATTATCTTTTATGTTACAAGAAAATAGCACGTTTCTCTTTCTTCTTCCTCTATGCAAGGATATTACAAGCACAAAGAATTTTTCTTGATATCTACTTTGAAATTTCGATGATCATCATCTGTTCAAGATGAAACTTCGGTTCTTTTCTTAGTATTTTATTGAAGTAGTTGAATAGAAAAAGGAAGAAGAAGAAGAAGAAAAGCAAGTAATAGTTGTATTTTACTATAGAAACAAGAAAATAGGAGAACATATATGCATCCAACATCGTAACATATTATGTCAATAATAAAAACAGAACGTTTGCTTGCACATATACACGCGCCCACACGTCGTCGTTACGTAATATTGACAACCTTGCTCGCCTTTTGCGCCCAGCAGCTATTTTTTCTCCATCAACAGTATGCATATGAAAAGAAGAAGAGGAAAAAAAGAAAGAAGAAAAAAAAAGAAGAAGAAGAAGGAAGATTTTTGTTCTATTAAAAGAGCTGGCTTGTACGCATTGCATCTCTCAATGTATATATGTATGTGTGGAAGAGAGAAAAAAAAGTGCATGCATTTTGCTGGCCGAGAAAACGACAGCGATAATGTGACAAAACGACTATGTAAAGAAAAAAAAAGAGCCTTGTACTTGTGGCCACTAGGATAGGATGTGTAATGTGATGGTTTCTCTCTACTACTCTTGCACACATATTGTGCCCTTTTCGATAAAACATCGCATACATATCTGTAGCACAGATACGAACAAAATAAATAAATATAAAACAATCGATGACAAGGTGTTGTATTGTCCAAGATTGAGTTTTTTTTCTCTTCCGTTCATCGTTTCGTATGAGATAGTTTTTGAGAATCGATTTCTTTTTATAAATGATCTTACACTTGTAATGATAGTTTCCATTTTCGTTCTTTTTCTTCTTTTATTTTTAGTATGTATTTGTACTCAAATAGAGATATATTGTACGTCCGTCTGTAAATGTATAGTTTCTACTTATTTACTTTTCATCAAAAACGAAAACGAGCTTGAGACATGCGCGAAATGCTAAAAATATTCGACTGGAATTTTGTTTGGCTTTATTTAGAACCGTGAGAAAAGAACATCAATAGAATAGATAGACATATAGATTCCATTTGCATACGAAATGTATTTTATTTTCGATTTTGATCTGCATTTTTTCTTCTTTTTCTCTATTGATAGGCTTGTTTTTGTAGGCTCTTCTATTAGATCATATACGTACGTAAAATCAATTCCTTTTCTTCTTCTTCTTTTTCTTTCTCTGCAAACTTGCGGTCAGGCTTATCGCTCTCTGCTCAACAAAAAAAAACTCCAGATGACTTTTGTTGCGTAGTATATATATACATATACATATATATATATACGAGGCCAGAAGGGAACGAGAAGAATAAGAGGTCGCATTTTTCTTTGTTTTGGCCGTGCTATGTAAGCGACGCACGCAAAAAATACGAGGAACGAGAATGCAGCGATGTACGCTTGAACACATAATACAAAAAAAAACGAGAAATACATTCTCTCTTCCTGGAATACACATCATCGGACGATGCTCTCTGTGTAGTGATGTTTTTGTTTCTGTTGTCGTTTCCATTGATGTAATGTAAGAGGAAAAAACGAGAGAGAGAAAAAAAACGTCCAAACTTGAGTATGACTGACCAAGAAGGTAAAAGGGTCAACTCTTTTTTTTTCTTCGTTTTTTTCTTCTTCTCCTCCTCCTCCTTCTTCTTCTTCTTTATTCTCTCGTTGCAGAATTTCTAAGGGTGACATTTTTACTATAACTGTTTGAAGAGAACCAGAAAAGTTGAACTCTCTTACTAAATTGTTTTATTACATCATAAAAAACGAAGATATTTTGCAAGCAATACACATATTCATCTATTCGAACGTATCGAATACATGCAATTCTCTTGAGAAAACGATGATTTTATATTCTTTTCTAGATGCTTTGTAAGCTAGTAGTTATGTCGGCCAAATGGTCAGATAGTAAGTAGTGCCGACCATGCATCGTTCGCGTCATCCAGTTGACATTACACTCGTTGTCGATGATGACAACGATGATGATGTCTCGTCTCATCATTATATTCCTTCAACTACTGGCGATTATTCATCGTTAATTGTCGATTCGCCAAGTGATACAATGTATCGACGAATTCGTTCGCCATCACCATCTCCAACATCACCTATGTCACTCAATAATCAACATCAAGGTCCACAACCAACAACATCATCGCCATCGTCATCCACAACACCGACACGTCATGTTCATCGACGTCTAGCTCATAGTACTTCACTTGCCGATTTAAATGGTTCGTCAAGTAATATTCATCGTGATCGGATACGTTTTAATACATGGCCAAGACATCGAAAAGAAAAACGTGATATACTTGCTGAACATGATAAACGTTTGGGCAAATCGATTATACAAGAACTTGGTATCGGTATCAATAAAACTTATCGAAATCCATGGGGTAATTTATCTTATGCTCAATTGATTACACGTGCTATTGATAGTAGTCCATGGAAACGTTTAACTTTAAATGAAGTTTACGAATGGATTGTTAAATTTGTGCCATATTTTAAAGATAAAATCGATGCAAAAACAAGTTGGGGTTGGAAGGTAAACTAATATTTCTAAAATAGCCTCGAACGCTTTTCTTTTTTATCTGTAATTACGTCATTCGACTACGTAATTCTTTTTGCATTAGACATATAAGAGAATAGTATTTGTTCAAAGTTGACTTAGAAATGACGTCTAATGTTGGAAACGATATTTAAAATTAATAAAATCTTAATATCTTTCTTTTATGAATTTATCATAAATTTCACGAAAGAATTTAATATATTTTTTTTCTTCATAATCTTCCGAAGTCGATACTATTTTTTTATCACCCGAAAAAAAAGCTATCTAGTTATTAATTAAAAAGCTTTCATTTTGAGTTCAAAGATTGTTTAGTTCTATTCATAGTAGAAGAATTCAAACTTCTCATTTCTTCGAGTTCTATATATTATATGATATATTTAGAATTCAATTCGACATAATTTATCCTTACATAATCAATTTATTCGTGTACCGATTATATCATCATTATCGAAGGGTCCTGTGAAATATGTATGGACAATAAATCCGTCATTTAAAAACAATTCGCCATATAAAAAATATAGTTTGAAACGTAAACGAGCTGCTGCAGCAGCAGCATTAGCTTCACAAGCAGCAGCGGCAGCAGCTGTTGTTTCAAATCTCAATACGATATCATCGTCAACAGGACTTTCATTAGCTCAAGAACAGAACTCTCCTTCATCAACATCATCATCAGCACTAATTAACATGTCAAATAATTATCATCGACAGTCATCAACAACATCAACATCTTTACCGAAAGCAACTCGTCTTCATGAACATTCACAAGGTACTAATTCCTCAACACTTAATCAATTATCAATGGCTGCAGCTATGATGTCAGCTGGCATCACTGATCCAGCTGCATATCGAGCATTTTTAAATTCACAAGCAGCCGCAGCAGCAATGTTGAATAAACATAAACAACAAGCTGCAAGTCAATCATCATCATCAATGGTGAATCGACCAACACAATCGAATACAGGCTCATTCGTGCACGAATCAGGTCTACCTGTTCCAAAGAAAATCGCACTCGGAACCGATCGGTATAAACAACACGAACAACAACATGCTGAATGGCTACTTAATTCCTATCGGCAACAATCGGCCTATAACAATACTCGACATCCTCATCCAACTGAATCAACTAAAATGATGGTCAATCAACAACGTTCATCGTATCTACCACCCCCGCCGCCGCCACCTCCTCCTCCAACGTCATCGACACGTATTAACACAGATTTAAATAATCTTTCGCCATCATTACAACGACGTGTTAGTTCACCTGCATCCTATTCATCAGCTGCAGCTGCTGCTGCAGCACAAAATAAATTATTAGCACAAACGAAACTTTGGCATGCGGCTGTACAAGCCGCTGCTCATGCTCAACAGCAACAGCAACAACAACAACAACAACAACAATATCATTCTCAACAATCATCAGCGAATGCGATGAATGAACTTCAAAATTATATCAATCGTTCAAACAACTCAAATGGAAATCATAATAAAATGTCAACATATCTGAATCCTGAAACATTGAAACTTTTATCATCATCATCAACATCAACAACATCATCTGGTGATAATTCTCATGATGAACCAAATCCGTACAATAACGATCCACGTTATAAAATGATGCGTGCTTCATATCCAAATGCAAATTCACTAGGACCACCACCGCCATATCTCATTCGACAACGAATGAATCAAGCAAATACATCGACATTAACTCCTCAACAACAAATCGAAATGATTACAGCAGCCTATCAAAATTATCGACGACGCTCGAGTGGTTTTTCATCAACGACAAGTCATGGTGGTGCCAGTGACGATGAAAGCGATGAATATGTTCCACCACGAAAAGATTCCGTATGTCAAAAGATTCTTTGTTTCCTTTTTAATTTCAACATTTTTCTTCTATGTTAAATTCTAGTCAACATCAAATGCATCAAGTGGATACGAATCAAGTTTAGCTGTCAATCATCAATCACCACCGATGGTTCAGGCGATACGTACAGGTTCAGGTTCATCGATAGCCTCTGAAACGTCATCATCATCATGCTATTATAATCAACAAAATGGTATTAAATTGTCGACAAAACGTCTACAAAAAATGATTTCCAATGACAATGATATTGATATTGATGAACGTCAACAATTATCATTGAATTCAGTCGGTGGTTATGTTGACGATCTCATGGAACGCATACGTAAGATGCCACCAAAGAAACGTTCGAAATTCTATCAAATGCTCGATGAGGAACGTATTAAAGATGTGAATAATAATAATTCCGACGATGGACACAAATCGAAAGCTGACGATGATGATGATGATCGATTATCAATGGATGTAACACTTCCATTGATGATTTCCGAAGTACAAAGTGATGATGATGATGATGATGATCGTACGCTGAGCGAATTAACACCACATACACAAACGAAAACTTTAGAAGACAAAGAGAAAATGAAAGACAAATGGGTGGGCTTGAATGAGAAAAGTTTCGAAGAATTTCATGCGATGGGTGTACCGATAGCTGTACTCAAAGCTATTGCATACCAACAAAGTCAAGCAAGAAAAACGAATCCAAGTAGAACAAAAATACTTTCATTTCACGAGATGATCTGAGTAATGAATTTGATTTTGTTGTTTATTTAGGCACAAAAGCATCTCTCAATGCACGTACAATACTTCGACGAATTTTACAACAACATGAGAAAGAACAAAAGCAACAACAACAACAACAACGATCGACAAGTGAAAAGACTCTTGTCGAATCAATGGACTATTCGACGGATGAAGAAGGTGATATTATCAACGATGACGATGAACATCAATCGTCGAATCGAACACCACGACATCGAAATATCGCTCGATCGAATAGTCATAATCCAGGTGTTGGTGCTCTCAATCCAACAGATATATCATCTCTTTCGCCGCCGACATCGACATCATCGTCACCCGATGAAACCGATGTTCATCATCAATCGAGTCCAAATTCACTTAGCCGACCGTCGAGTACACCTGCAACTCTTGTTTCATCTGCTTGTCCATTCTAATTGGCAACCAGCAAACATCCTACGCAGGTTATTTATGATGATTTTCGTTCGTTTGTCTCAAAAATTCTTCAGGGAACTTCGTCATTATTTTCATTTCTCGTTTATCTACTGTTCACAGTGCAACTATCTACATAGCTTTTTCGTTCTTTCTGTGGTGTTCTAAACGCAACAACAACGATATTCATTTCAATTCTTGTTATGCGTTTGCTCAGCATGTCTTTGTTGAAGACAGAAATTATTTCAAGAAAAAAAATCATTCATCTGCTAAGCAGTTTTAACTTTCTCTCTTTTTGTCAATTCCCGAATATTTGTGTCTGTACATATAGGATTATCCTCGCAGAGACCTCAATTTTTCTTTGTTCTATTGAATCTCTTTTATTTGTTTTCTAATGTCTTGATAAGAAGAAGAAAGAAAACCTGTTTCCTATAAACTCTAGTGATAGAAAACTCTCTCTCTCTCTATCTTTTGTGAACACGAGGTTATCAGGTATTCAAGCATTTTATTTTCGTTTCGTTTTTCTTGTTATAAATTGAGAAACAAAAAACAAAACCATGCGAATAGCCAACTGAAAACTTAATAATATTAAATATCCGATCATTTTGAATGAGAAAAAAATAATAAACACGATCACATCATCCACAAAGAGTTTTTCTTGCCAATATTATTCAGCTGTTTTTTTTTCTTCTTGTTATTGTTTTCTTTTCGTTTTTCTTGCTGCTTTTTATTTGCCTCAAACCATTTGTCGTATTCCTCAGGGATTTTACTTGATTTTCTTTTGAAAAAGAAATCGACTGGAACGCTCCTCTTCTTCTTCTTCTTCTTTTTCGTTTTGTTATTTCACAGCTAACAGTTCGATTCTTTTTTGTACAAATTCTTTGCTTTTTTTCTTATTCGATAGTCATTCACTTCATTGAGCAGCGTGTTAGATTGATTTTTCTTTTAATATATCTATTCGAAAAACAAGCTTATTCTTCTTTTATGTACGTGTATCATTTTCACAGAACAGTATCATCAATTTGTCGAATAAAAACAAAGAAAATTTTCCTTGATTGCTGTCCGTTCGTTTTTCGTTTCCAAACTCCATCATCGGTATTATTCGAATCCATGAATTGTTCGTCTTTTCTTTTCGTTTTCGTGACGGTGTCGACTTTTCTTTTTCTTTTTTCTAAATGTGCGTATAGTTTCTCCTTCTTCTCTTTTGTCTATGTTTGTAACAATTCTTTTTTTTTTCTCTTCGTGAATAATAAGACAAAACAAAAAACAAGATCATTTATATATATATATATATCTATATTCGATTAGAATAAACCATATTTGTTCTTAAATTCATTCAAAGAAGTAGATTAAACACTAAGCATAGATATTGCTACTCGAAGCGGTCGGTCGAGGAAATTGAGCAGCAAAACCGCTTTGTATAAATGCATCCGGATGAAATTTGTACCAAGCATCAAGTAGATTTTGTAGATGTTCAGGATGAGTTACTCCGAGTGCAGCTGGATTCATAGCAAAACAAACAAAAGCTGTACGAACACCGGAACTTAAAATTGACGAAAGAATCGTGCCCATGGCGATGCCAATCTTAAAACAGAAGAATGCAGCCATGCCAGCAATAGCTGCACGAGAACCTGATTGAGGCATTGAAACAAAAACTGAAATACCACCAATAGCTGCCGAAACAAATCCTATGGCAATTGTTACAATTGTTAATGCACTACCAGCAAGATCGTCGTTGACAACCATTGTCCAACCACGTTGTTCAAATAGATCAAGAAAACTTCGGCTAGCTGTTCGAAATGATTGACCGGTTAGAGCAGAAAATATGAAAGCCCAATCATTGAGATAACTAATCAATCCTTCGAATATGCGAAGAATACAAACAGAAATGCAACTGAATATTAATAGAACAATATTATTTTCTTGACGAGCTCGATCTTCATTCGCTTGTGCTGCAAAACGTAAAGCTTTGATAAAAGCAAGTATCAATGAACCAAAAGAAATCGTTCCGAAACTTGTTGTAAACGCTCGTTTAACACTTGTATCAACAGCATACTGTTGTCGTTCGTCCTCAGGAAACCACCATCCACCGACAATACAAGCCGTAACAAAATGTGTGATATTTCGAAATGTGAGTGCACCCCAAAACAACGATGTCATCAAAACAATTGTAACCAAACCACCAGCACCACCGCTCGAATGCGGATTTTCGGATCCGTTTATAGCATGTTCGAAACCTAACGCCATTAGAGCCCAAATAAGTACCCAAAATAATTGAATGAATAACATGAGAATTGCAATGCCGAGAATCATCGGATGACTACGTAGAGCAGCACAACCAACTTGAATATGAGCTTCAGCAAATGCAACACGATTTCGTACCTTATAAATATACCAAATCGAAATGGCAACAAAAATCAATGTGATTAAACCCATCGGCCAAGCAACAGCAAATAGAGTAATGCAAAGTAAAATTTGCATGGCAACGCCCATGTACAATGCACATTTGATAATTCGACCAGCACATCGTTGTAGAACAAAAAATGCAAAAAATGCTACGGCACCACTACAAAATGCAGCACCGACAAAAACACGAAGAAATAGGCTCGCATTGTAATCGAAAACTGTTCGTGTTGGATCATCGAATGGTTTTATTGAATCTGTATGAACTGCTTTGATACCAAGAGCAAACGCAAGAATTATTACAATAATTAAATGAATCCAAAATGCAATCGCAAATCCACGATCGTTCCAACCTGACCATGAGTAATTTATATCAATTTTTGGATAGTCGTTTACAGGCGACGATTCGACCTTTTTTCCTGGATCGTCAGACGGTTGCAAATTAGGATATATAGGCACTGGATCACTACTTAATAATGGTGCTTTTTCATTTTCACTCATGTTATGCTTTTATCTATCGAAGAGATACGAAGCAGCAAGTTTATATACTCTATATCTCAAACTAAAAATTCAAAATAAACTTTTGTTTTACTGTTCTTTACTGACTTTTTATTCGTTTACTCCAATCACAAAACATGTAGTCATCAGTGACTCATCTATTTTCTATAAATATTGACTTACTCATTGTAATCAAATGAGTAATTATTTAGTCGTACTTGGTCTAAAAATAGACGACAAATATTCGTTTAAATAATTCAAAAACACAGAAGAATTTAATTTATCATTTAATCGTTTGAATGACCTTGAAACAGAATTTGTAATATGAAGATTACCTGTTCGAAATTAACTTCCTCTTCTCCAGTATTTGACGAGTAAAAAGAAAGTTCATTCAACTAAACAATCTAGCATCACTATTCGGACAAAAAAAGAGTAGAAACTATAATTTCCTACGTGACAATATTGAAGATAAAAGCGTTAGTCTCAATTAATTCAAAGAAAGATATAAAAAGATATGCCGTTTTTTTGCTCTTAATCAATGTTATTCTTGAAACTAAGAAATAGTTCAGAAAACCAAACGGAACATTTTTGTTTGATTATGATTTTTTTTACATTTTGGAATGACAAATACGGAACAACAGATAAATATTGATTGACGAACAAAATTCGCTTGTTGACACAAATGACAACATATAAAATAAAACAAAAAAAATGAGATATTTTCCAAATTCACGATGATTCTTGTACATTGACTTGACTATCACTCTGATTTTCAGTAGATATTTTCGTATTTTCATCTTCATCTGAATGTTCATCATCATCATCTTCTTCTTCTTCGTCATCTTCCTCGTCGTTATCGTCGTTTTCACCCATGCCCATATCTTTAAAAATAAAAACGAACTTCGTTTGAACGAAAACAACAAAAAGAAATTCAATCGTTTCATTTACTTCCTGAAAATATATCTTGAAAATTGTTTTTCTGATCTCCTTTTTCATCATCACTTTCATCTTCATCTTTCCAATGATCAAAATCTGTTTGTAGCCAATGTAAACGAGCTTTGTTCTTAGTTAATCGTGGCCAATATCTACTCTCAGGATTTTTCTTCTTCAATAATAAACGCCAATATTGTAGACCGATATTCGTGTATTTACAAGCATCAGCATCGATTTTATCATATAAATCAATATGCACATCATAGACAATATTTTCATTAGCTGATGTTGTTTGTCCGTGAAAATTCACAGAATCATCAGTAAATTTGACGACAACTTGATCGATATCGGGCACGGCTATTGTTAGAAGAAGAGTTTCGTGTTGTTGAGCCCAAAGAACACGAGGTATTTGAGTTTGTTCTGGCATGATTAATAATGACTAGTAAATAATGAGCTAAGACTCAGAATGACAGGAAAATGTTTATTTATCTTCTTCAACGATCGACAGTGGCGACATCGTTTTAAAATTTTTTTCAAAAATTCAAATTTTCCGAAAAAATCATTCGTTAAGCTTTTCGAAATATTTTTTCAATCGAATTTTTAAATTTCACTCCGATCGAATCTATTGACCATTGAAGAATCAGTATGCCATTGCACTGATTTGCTGCTAGGTGGATAGCTCATGGCCGGTGACACGACGAATGTCTTACACGCAAGGTATCGGCACGCTTGCTGCTGGCGTAGCACTAGGCGTACTAGCTACAAGTACCTACTTTCATTTATGGGATAAACGCATAGTATCCGTTGGAAATGAAGGTGCATTACTTCGATTTTCACCGGATTTATCAACACAAACTGTTCGTCGATTGGATCCGAATTTTGCTGTTTGCTATGATCGACGAACACGAGTACCCTTATGGACTATCGAACATCTCACACGAGATACGATCAATGTAGGCAAAAATGTCGATCGAGGAAATTCGATATTTCGAGAAGATAATCAAATTCATTCATATTTTCGATCATCAAATCAAGATTATCTTGGTAAAAATAAAATAATACTAATATTCATCTTTGTACTCACGGTCTTATACGAAATAGGTTCTGGTTTCGATCGAGGACATCTTATTGCAAGTGCTAATCATCGTCATTCTCAGGAAAGCATGAACAATACGTTTTTCCTCTCAAATATAGCTCCACAAATTGGCAAAGGTTTCAATCGAGATAAATGGGCACATCTAGAACGATATGCACGTGCACTTGTCAAACATTATGCCAGCGGCCTATGGATACTCACTGGGCCGCTTTATCTGCCAAAGTAATTGATTTTTCGATGAATTCGTAATCGATCTCGAAAGTATTTTCAGACTTGATTCAACGGATAATAAACTCTATGTGAAATATCAAGTTATTGGTCCTAATCAAGTTGCTGTTCCGACACATTTCTTCAAAGTTCTTATTGGTCAACAGAAAAATGGCGAACTTGATATTTATTCATATTTAATGCCGAATGAACCGATTGATAATGAAACACCATTAGAACAATTTCTTGTTGCTCCTGAATTAATCGAACAAAATGCTGGATTTTTCATAACAACAGAAAAAGTGCCCAAGAATAAAGTTCGTTCAATTAACAAGCCGTGGATTGACTTCAAACTCGATGCACCACCTCCTAAATCAAGACAGAAATCCTTACCATCGCCATCTGTAACATCTACAGAAGCATGAGAATCTAAATTTTTTTTTGAAATACATTGTTAGACGATCTATTTTTTTTCTCTAACTTGTAATATATTTATATTTTCAGATATTGAATTGATTATCATCATCTGACAAAATGGCTCGTGATAGTGATCAAGTAGTTTTCTATTCTATTGTTTTGAAAATAAATCTTTATTTATTCTCACTAGATTTTGGGTATTTATGCCAATATTCTTGGTGTGATTGTCTTCCTGTTAGTTGTTGCTTTTCATTACGTAAACGCAACGAATCCACGTAATCAACGGCCAGTCACCGAATGAGAATGAATTCGAAAATGAATTAACTGTTGAATGATTTTCTTAATATTTTAATTTGTTAGTTTATTCATTTTGATTGTTACTTCTTCAAAAAAAAATAATGGTTATTGATCTTTGATTTTCTTCTTCTTGTTAAAATGATAACTTTAAAAATAAATAGCAATACGTTATCGAATGGGATGCAATAGAATTTGCTCGTTATTTGATTTCTTTCTTTCTTTCTGTACCTCGTTAGGTTATCGAGTGCAGAATTCTTCTGGAAAGAACTCGACTTAGTCATTCGATAAAACTGAGAGGACGCACCCCCTTTTTTACTACGAACAATTATTTTTTCGACTACTATAAATACAGTAGTCTCTCTTTGAATATATCACCTTATAAATTTACAATTTCAAACAATTAACAATGCCTTGCCGATGTGAAGGTAGATAATTATTATTTTCTCTTTGTGACAGAGAATATATTTTCTGGCTTTTTTTCTTCTTTTAGCTGGTAAATGTTCGTGCACAGAAGATTGCACAAAAACAGGCAAATGTACATGCAATTCAAATTGTCAATGCAATCAAAGTAATGAATATAAATCCTTTGCAATTGTTTTATTGAACTGTTCGTTTTGATATTTGTAGGTCAAGGATGTGGAAAAGAAGGTTGCAAATGTGACAATTGCAAATGTCCACCAGGAAATTGTAAATGTGGAAATTAAATACGAACAAACAAACAAACAGAAACTTTTCTTTTTTTTTCTGTCCTGTATTTATGATTTCAATAAATGTCTGATCACAAAAATTACCCTTTTCTCAAAAGAGCGATAGACATTGAATAAGATTGCGATTGATGTTCATCCGTGAAAATTGCACGTAATGATAGAAAAGATAAACATTGATTGCAATCATCGACAGGGGTGCGGTTCAATTAAGCAAACGGCTCCCCCTGAAAAAATACAGGGGTGTATATCTCGTTGAACTATAAATAGTCAGACAGTATCATCTGTTCGATCATTCGATTTTCTTCTTCTTCTTCTTCTTCTGTTCAACAACAAATACACGATGCCTAAATCTTGCCAATGTCAATGTAAGCTAGTGTGTTCTTTTTCGAATTTTTTTCAACTATTCATTGAATTTAGCTGGAGGTTGTGGATGTGGTGCTGGATGTCAAGGTGACTCATGTAAATGCGATGATAGCTGCTCATGCAAATGTGACTGCAAATCATGTTCGCGTAAGTTTGCTTTTTTATTCATCCTCTCGAGAATATATTCGAATCTATATTTTTTTCTACAGATGAAAATACAAGTTGTGGTTCAGCTTGCTCATGTGTCGATTGTAAATGCTCGAATTGTAAATGCTCTGCCTGAATCTGAAAAATCACAACAACAAAAAACTGTCTTTTTTTTTCTCTCTCATGTGTTCGTTGTCTTGTTTCATTGAATAGCATCAATAAATTGTTTACATTCAAAGTTTCAAATGTATATCTAGCAACGCCATTTCGATAAAATATCACTGACGAATAACGTAGCACACCCCTGTTATTTTCTATTGTCATCTACATGCACCCCTTTACAACTCATTGCATAAATACAGAGAGACACGATTACTAAGTAATCACACATATTTTCAAACGAATTACTATGCCTTGCCCTTGTGACGGTAAAAATAATCTGTTTTTTTTCTGTTTGAAGGATTTTATCATGAATATTCGTTTTTTTAGCCGCTAAATGCTCAACCAAAGAAGATTGCGCAAAAACTGAGAAATGTGGATCTGACTCAAACTGTAAATCCAATGAAAGTAATGAATATTATCGTTTTTTTTGTTAAAAAATCTATTTGTTTTGATGTTTGTAGATCAAGGATGTGAAAAAACAGGTTGCAAATGTGACAATTGCAAATGTCCATCGGGAAACTGTAAATGCGACAGTAGCAAATGCTCATCAGAAGACTGCAAATGCGAACATTAAACGTCTTTTTTTTCTTGTATTTCAAACAAAAAATAATAATAATAAAATTCATTCTCAAAAAAGGTTCGTCATTGAACGCTTCGTGAACTATCTTGTTAATAACTTAACCTTGGATAAGTTTTTTTAAACAAAAAATGATTAATATTACAAAGTGTTATAAACAGTTGACTATTGAGAAAGTTTTGACAGGTGAGAAATATTTTCTGATTACACGACGATTTGGTTAATCCGTCGGAGAAAGATTTAATTCATCTATTCATGATCATGCAATCTATTTGATTAAAGGAGAAAAGAAAGAAAAGATAGATTTCTCTTTTTTTTCTGTATTTATTTGTTCTTTACTGTCATCATCATTCTTGAACAGTTGGTTAACGTAATCTGAGAATATTAATCAGAAGAAGATGTAATATATATATGTACCTGTTCCAGATAAGATTATTTATTAGATCGGGTAGATATACAGCGAAGATAGAAAACATCATTAAGTTGTTTTGTTTGAGTAATCAAGAGAAGAATTTTAATTTTTAAAATGAATTCTTTAAGTAAATTTTCTTCTTCTTTTTTTTTCTTCATTTGTTCATAAGTATTGAAGCGAATAACCGCATTGATAGTACTGATTTTTGTTAGCAACATCTTCGATTATTTATTCTTCATACTTTGTTTCCGCTAACCGGCATTCCATCATCGAAGATTCCCCGCCTGAGTCACACATCTACAGACAAATCTTCTTTTTCTTCTCGTTTTCTTTTCGTTTAATTAACAATTGAAGTGGGAAGTCGACAAAAAGCGAGCGAGCAAGAGTAAGGGAAAAAGTAAATGAGCATCAACTTGTGTGCACAACAGTAGAGAAAAAGCATTTTCAAGGTATCATATCAGTTTCATTCTATAGACAAGACTATTTCTTTTCTACTTGAGTGGACACTTATCGTGTGTCATACGAAGATCGATTCAATGTGACTCTTTTCTCTCTCTCTCTCTCTCTCTCGTTGCCAAACTTAAGAAGATCTGGAGAATCAGCACACATACATGGACTTATCGAAGCACAATGAACAAAATGTGTGTGAGGGTGAGTGAGATCGAATACGAGAAAAAGACGACGAATTAAATTAACACATTGCGCGAGTTTAATCAAACGTGAATCATTACGAGAAAGGATAGATGTAGCGACAATGATGAAGTATTGCATAAAAAAAATGAAAGAATGAAAGTTCTGTTCGCATCAATGATGCTTTCTCATTTCGATTGTCCATTTCTTTTTCTCGCGTGACATCCAGACACCTAAGTCTGATTGAAAAAGAAACAGCTTGTGCGTATGTGTGTGTGTCTAGATGTGTGAGCAAGTTCAAGTCTAATCCGTCGGGACATATTAGATGAAGCCAAACTGATGTATATATTTATAAATATATATATATATATATATGAACAGATACATATATGCATAAAGATGTGTGCATACAATGACAGATGTTGTTCACACGAAGTTTGCCGACATAGGGATAGATATGATGAGGTGAGCTATTAAAACTACTTTCTTACTTACTTCTCAAGGCTAGAAATTAATTGAAAAGAATCTGCTAGTATCATTAGATAAATGTTAATTTATCGGTTAATATGTTACGTCAGATTAAGATTGCCTTCACATGTGCTTTAGTCTATCTATGTCAATCTTTCCTTCTTTCTTTCTTTTCTTTTTTTTATACGGTTCATTTAGAATATGAGGGCGATTTTGTTTCAATTTTCTTTTTCATTAACAAGGATCATCGATCAGTTCGACGAACAAATATATTTTACAAACGACATGTACTAAATTGATTTGTTCTAACTTCATTTAATAAGAACTATCCGTGCGTATATACTTTGTATATGATCTAATGACATGCTGCGTCTGATGATTATAATGCTGATGATGATGATGTAAGCATTGAAAGTAAACGCTACTTTTCTCTTTCTTACTTTAATGATATCGATATTTTCAAGAATGTACAAACAGTAGCGGATGTTCTATGTCTATAGATCGATAAAGATGAGTGTATACATACATTCATCCAGATGGCCACTAGATTCTTCTTTTCTTTTTCTTTTTTTTTGTTTTATTAAGCGACTTAAGAAGTTCGTTCACATCTAATGTCTCCGCCCTTCTTCTTTTTGTTTGTCAATTTCTTTTTTTCTCGTTAAGTCCATTTGAGAAGGATAGTATTCTTTTTTTTCCGTCTGTGTGCGTTCTCATTAGCTCGTCTTCAACGCCATGACTATTTGCATTTAGTTTCCGTCGTAGTCGCCGCCATCATACATGTATACATATACTACAAATTAGAGAATTGTGTGTCTATGTCGACAAGAGAAACTTTGAAAATCAATTACTTATACATATTGAATGCTGATCCCAAGAAAGTTAAATAAAACATCATGTTAAACTGTCCGTGAACTCGTCATCGTCGTCTTTTCTTGTGAGATACTTATCAAGGAACAGACAAAAATGAAAACATTGAGCGTATAAGGCTCATTAATCACGCAAATGAAAACAGAACAGACACCTTCGTTTTTTTTTCGAAGAAACAAAGTTTCATTGCTAATTTCTTCTTTTAATGAAGTCATCAAACGTAGAAAATAAAAGAGATGTGTTTATCTTTGTAGAGATGTATCATTGAATCGATCATCATCATTTGACATGTTATGTTCGCGTGCCCCTAACGAGCTTTTTCAAAGTGTGAGTAAGCAAGGCGGATCATTTGCAATATGTGTGTATATATAAACCTACTTAAGATATGAGGAGAAATGTGATGAATGACAGAAGGTGAATGGATGGGTGACCGTTGGTCTATGATGCTGTCACTCAAAAAAAAAAAGAAGAAGAAGAAGAAGAAAATGTTTCCCTTTCTCTTATTCATATATTTTCTTTCTCGTTCGTTTATTGTCAGAAGAAGAAGAAGAGGAGAGAAGAGAAAAGAGAGAAAGGAAAAGAGAGAAGCAAAAGTTATCCTCTCCACTTGAAACAAATCAACTTGATTTCTTCTCCCATTTTTTTGCTTCGTCTTTACTACACATATATATATATATCCATACAAAAAAAAGGCGACGAGAAAGTTGATTCTGTACGCCAAAAAGGAATTTCCGTTTTATTTTTTGTCTTTTATTTTAGAATTCTATTATATACATAAGCTTCTCGATATAACGGTTGGTTGAACTCAAACCGAATGTCATAATATTTTAAAAACAATCGTCGATGCCGATCGAATGTGGTCTCTTGTCATACTTACTTTCTTTCAATTCATTTCTCAAACTTTACAATTAGAAACAATTCAAGCAACATTAGCCAGTACCATTGAATTGCCATGCTCAGTCGAACGAAATATTGACCCGACAAATCTAGCAAAGGTAAGTGCTGGGAGGGACAAGTGTTTATATGTACAGATTCAGGTTTATTATTGTTAGTATGTTTGAGTATTGTTCAAAGAAAAGAAAAGAGTAAAAAGCAAAGACCAGCGGGGTAGACAATAATGATGACATCATGAGTAGTACACAGCTGGTGAATGTATATATACATTATTGATTAATAGTTACTCAGCACGAAATTTTTGATTTCTATCTTTTATTTTTTAGATTATCTGGATTCGTGATGATCGAGCTGATATTGTTAGTCTTGATTCGATTATAACAGTACGAGATCGTCGTTTAAATATTTTAACAACTGATAGTTCTGATCGTGAAGAAAGAAATTTACGTATAATTAATATTGAAGAACAAGATCATGGTTTATATCGATGTGTACGCGGTGATTTGACATTAAATGAAATTCTTCTCGATGTACTCAGTAAGTTTATTCATTTTCTTCTTTTCTCTTTAGTTCTAAGTCAATAGACAAACTCATCTATACAGATGAAAACTTGCATGTGTAGATCAATGTTTGTGTTTTATCATATCCTTGTTTTCATCATTCTTTCGAGTTCATTTCGACAATGCAAACATACAATCGAGATCCGTACGTGTTGACTGACCTTCTCTCGTTTAAGGTGTTGTTGATATGTATACATACACAGATATCTGTATAAAAGAAAGACAAAAACAATCCGCCTTAGATACGTTTACATTTGGATCTATTGTATGTTGTTCCTCCTTGTTTAGTACACAGACAAGTTTTATCGAATGGATATAAAAATACATATATATCAAAGAAATGTCTTTGAACATACTGACAAGCAACTAGCACCTATTTGAAAATGTATGATTTCCGGATGATAGAAAACGCGTTTTCTTTTGTAACTTCCGTTTATTGATGATTATGTCAGTTTGTTTAAGAAAATAGAAAACTCGAGGAAATCATTTAAATTCTTGTCAGAAGAATAATAACCTTCATTTGAATTACTACAATACAAATGCCTCGAAGGCATATGTCGAAAATTTGTTTTCTCCTTGTTCTGTTTGATTATTAGTAATTTATCTTCTGGCTGATTGTTCACTCGATTGAATAGAAACGTTATATACCTACGTTATTTTTCAATGTTCATGATCGTGATTGTGAACGGCTACTCATGCTGAATAAGAGAGATAGAGAGAATGTAGACAAAAGGAACAGTGTATAAGCTAATTGTTTTTCAAGTATGACATATCTGCACCTTTAAACATAAAAAACAAAGACGGGCAAATGACCATTTGATGAAGCATTAAATGGAATAAAGAAGAAAAATTTATTAGATCGTGCGCGAGACAATCATCAACGTAACAAAAGAAATCAATGAGGAGAAGGAGAAGAAGAAATGCATTTGATCGTTCGATCTAAACACATACTACATGCATCGAGTCGATAATGATGCTGATGAGTTAACTATTGATTCCAAGTCACGTTCAATACATTAGTCTGTCAATGACTAGTATCTTGAGACAATAAAATTTTTATCAAACACGTTCAATCAAAAGAGTTATTTTCTTCTTCTTCTTCTTAGTACCACCAAGAATCATTTCTCATTCACCGGAAGATATGCGTATGACGGTTCGTGAAGGTCATAATGCCCAATTTTCTTGTACAGCATTTGGCCGACCAACACCCGTCATTGTTTGGCATGTCAATGGTCTATCAAGGCCAGGAACGATTACAACAAGTACGTTCGAGTTTTAATCTTTGCACAACAGAAAAAAAAATGCAAAGGCAATAAATTGACATTCTGTCAAACATCTTTCTTTCTTTGCATTTCTAGTTGCAGGTCATAATGCCAGTGTTTTAATCTTACGTAATATTTCACGATCAGATTCGGGTCGTGTCGATTGTTCAGCAACGAATACATTGAGTACTGTCAATCGACAATTTCTCCTGAATGTTCGATGTAAAAGTTTTGTTTTTGCATTTTGAATTTATCTAAATTCTCGTCATTTAGATAAACCGACAGTCACAGTTTCTTTTCATGCGTCCTATTTCCGTTTATTCGATTCGGCAACAATAACATGTCGATATTGTTCATTGCCTCCGCCGATAGTATTCGATTTTTTTCGTCCAAAACATGTCGAACCAATTCTTGATGGTATTAAAGATAAATTTGATCAAATTATTAATCAAACATGTCGTCAACGAACAATAATTCTGCATGTATAACAGAGAATAACGTCGATTTTTCAAATGTTGTGACTTTTTTGTTCGTATTTAGTTAACTGATTCTTCTCTCTTTGGACCGTATGTTTGTCGAGTACGAAATGCAGCTGGAATATCTCACGCTGAATTCATCCTCAAAGAACTGCCTCAATCAACTAAACAAACAACAGATTCTACTCCACCGTCGAAATCAATTACAAGTTCATATCATGATCAATCATGTAAGTTTAAACAATTTGTTCGATGAAAGAAAGTTTCTTTTTTCCTCTTTTTTGAATAGCTAAACGTCACATTGAATATTCATTTAAATCAAATACTCTTGCAACGGGAGTCATTGCTAAAAAAAATCAAGCATTAAAATTATCGTCAACATCGTTTCTATTATTCATCGTATATTTGTTCATTTACTAGTCGATGTTGAAAAGTTCTCCTTTGTCTTTTCTTTGTTTTATTTTTTGCTTTCTTGTTCAATGTCTAAATCTCTTTTCTTTTTTACAGTGATACAAAAAATAAAAAGATCTATCTAGTTAATAGCGACATCTGATTTTTAATTCACTCGGAAAAAGCAATCGAAAAATAAATTTATTATTTTTTCCAAAAAAATTAATCGAATTAGTAATTTCATATTTTGATTGTTTTTCTTCGAATTAATTTATTTCAACGAATAGAAAAATAATAAAAAAATAACTACAACTACTATTTTACACATAAGATTAGGATAAGGAGAACAAAATCATCTCGAACTCGAAAAGAAAAAAGAAATAAATGCCAACTGTTGTTCTTGATCCACCATCGAAATCGACAAACGACGACGACGACGACGAAGATCAAGTCACATCAGCTATTCGTAAAACTGGTTGCTTTCAATTTCACGAGAAACTTCAAGAATGTTATATTGAAAAGAAAGATTGGCGTGATTGTACGAAGGAAATGCAAGATTTTCGTCAGTGTATGAAACAAATTCAACGTACAACATTACCTCCAACAACTACAACTAAACAATAAAACAACTCACTCTCTGTTTTTTTTCCTCCTTTTTTTTTTGTTTCTCTTCTCTAATGTCTTCCATTCGTGTTCGTTTTGCTCCTTCACCAACTGGACAACTTCATTTCGGCGGTCTAAGAACAGCTCTCTACAATTATTTGTTTTCGAAATCATTCAATGGTAAATTTCTCCTTCGTATCGAAGATACGGACCGAGAACGAACAGTACCTGGTGCTGTCGAACATATTCAATCGGCTCTTCAATGGGCACGTATCAAACCCGATGAACCACCAGTTATTCAATCACAACGTGTTGAAATCTATCGAACATATTTGAATAAACTATTCGGAAAGTACAATCATCAAAATCAACCACATGTCTACCGATGTTTTTGCACCACAGAACGACTTATGCTTTTAAGACACGATTGTAAACGACGTTCACAACCATATCGATACGATGGTCGTTGTAAACAGCTAACCGATCAACAACAAAATGAATATCTTCAACAAGGTTTACCGTATGTTGTTCGATTTTCGTTGCCAACTGATGAAAAAGGTTTACAAATCTACGATGATCTTGTTTACGGTCATCATGAACATAATCCTTATGCAACCGAAGGTGATTTTATTCTTCTCAAATCGGATGGTTATCCAACATATCATTTGGCAAATGTGATCGACGATCATTTGATGAATATCAGTCATGTTCTACGTGGACATGAATGGCAAACATCAACATCGAAACATTTACTTTTGTACAAAGCATTCGATTGGAAACCACCGATATACGGTCATTTATCATTACTCGAACGTGAACGTGGTCGAAAACTATCGAAACGTGATAAAGAAAATGCCGTCAATCCAATTGAAATCGATTATTATCAACAGAAGAATTATTATCCCGATGCAATTCTTAATTTTATTGTCGTTTGTGGTGGCGGTGGATTTCCTGATAACAATCAAATGATTGGCAAAACTTTAGACGAAATGATTCCATTATTTAATATTAAATATTTCAGTCGTCATGCGGCGATTGTTGATTTTCAAAAGTTAGCTGCTTGTCAACGAGCACATCTCAAACGTGAATATGAAACGATTCCCGATGGTCGAGAACGTGTGCTTAGTGAACTTCAACAGAAAGTTTTGCATCATTATCCTGATAAAAATTTACAAACATCGATTCAATTACAGAAAGATTATCTTAAAAAAGCATTGGATATGGTTGAATTTCGAATAAGTTCACTCGATGAATTATTTTCCAATAATCTATATGAATATCTTTGGAAAGAACCGAAAATACAAACGAATTTAATCGATAATCTCGAACAATTTCGATATGTTGTTGAAAAAACATTGAACTCACTCGATGATATTCATTTTACATTTGATGATGTGAAAAAACTGATTGAAGAATACAAACCAAAGAAAATTCAATCGAAAGAAATTTTTCGAATTTGGCGACTTGTTCTCTGCGGATGTTTACAAGGACCACCGGTTCATGAAATCGCGACTTTTTTCGGATCAGATACTGTTCGAAAACGTTTTCAAAAGGCGCTTGTTGCTCTCGAATGATGAGTTGTTCTTGATTTTCATTTAGTTTAAATAAAAACAGATTTGACATTTTTTGTGTGCGTATGTTTTTCATGAAAACTTGTTTTCGAGGTTTAGATATTCTCAATGGCACAGCCGGTGATGAACTGGATTGAGAATGAAATTTGTGAACATACATCTGTGAGTTCACTGTCGGATTATTTGTCACTTGAACAACAGATTGTTTTCGATAAAGTCTATGGTCAAATGTTAACACGACATTTCTATTTAACTGAACATCAATTTACTCTATTCGATCAATTCGAAGGTTGGGTGACAACATACAATCGTCATCGATATAAAGTTATTGTTAGTTATCATTCGTCGTGTTCATGTAAAACATTTCAAAAGATTTATGTTTGTAAACATTTTCTTTTTGTTCTCAAACGAATTTTCAATGTTGATTTATATTCATATGAAATTCGTCGATCGATTATGCGCGATCATTATTTTACAGCTGAAGAATTAGAAGACATTTTTCATGGACAACTTCGTCGACTTTGTCCGATTTCAACACCCCGAACAGACATCCAACCAAAAGATAAATCAACATTAACATTACGACGACAATCGATCGATCACGATGATGTGTGTCCGATTTGTTTCGAACGTTTACTAGTTAAAGGGAAACAATTAGTTACATGTTTTAGTTCATGTGGAAAATCTATGCATAAACATTGTATGAACGAATGGAAACGTGTTAAAGGCAAGCAAACCACTTGTCCACTTTGTCAAGCTCCATGGCGTAAACCAACAGCTTCTGAAAAAGCTGTTCTTGATCATTATGCACGTCGTGCTCATCCTCAAGATGATGTGTATCAGAAATATATTTTTTGTTGTTTATACACTCGTCCTCATTGGTGCTAATCTTCATTCATTTTCTGTGATAAGCGTGCTTATAGTCAGTGAGAGTCAGTCAGATATGATTGTTTTAGTTTTAGATTTTAATAAACATATGAATCTACGCATAAAATAGCGCCCTCTTTTGTATTTTAGTGAAAATTTTCGGTTTGTTCATGTTAGAAGTACAAAAGACAGAAGAAGAGAAAACGAACGAACGAGACGGTTTTTTTTATATTTCTTTCTCTTGTATAATGAAGAGCTGAACAATTTCGATATTCTAGATGAGCACAATGAATAATTTCAAACGGAAAAACTTCGGTAATCAAAATCCAACATCAGCATCAGCATCTTCAAATAGTTCACAATTTAAACGACCAAAACGGTAGATGATCTCGAATTTACTGTTGCAACAAAGACATATTTGAGAATATTTAGAACGAACGACGATGATGAAGAAGATTTTATGAATGATGATCCAGCTTACGACGATGCTGATCAAGAAAACAAAGAAAATGCGATTGAACTTGGTATATTTAAAACCAACAAAGATCGAATTTATCGTTCGTTTTTTTTTCTCTCTCCAAATAGGACAAGGTCCAGCTTATGAAACGACGAATGTAAAATGGTCTCGACCTGATATTCCATCTATGGATCCAGCAACATACAAACTTGTTTTTCAACAAATTGATTTAGACACATATGTCGATCCTGATGGTACACCGAATATTCTCGATAATAGTCGTCCGCATGTACGTGGTCATAATACAGTCATACGACTTTACGGTGTTACCGATGAAGGCTACTCAGTCATGGCACATTTGCATGGATATATTCCTTATTTTTACGCGTCACTTCCATCAGAAACATTTACTGCTGCTGATTGTGAACGATTTAAAGTAGAATAATTGATTTTTTCTTTTTCGTAAAAGTTTAAAGTTGATTTGTTTTTCAAGCAAAATTTTCAAGCAGCTCTACGTAGTGAAATGCGTGGCAAAGACGTGATCGCGTCTGATCCTGTTCTTAGCGTTGAAATCGAACAAAAAGCAAGTGTCTATGGTTTTCAATCGGACACGAAGAAAAGTCAAGTTCTCAAAATCAACGTTCTTCTACCGAAATACATCGCAACCTCACGACGAATTCTTGAAGGTGGCTTTTCATGGACAGGCAGTCAAGCCAATTTAAATGGCTATAAAACTTACGAAACAAATATCGATTTCGAAATTCGGTAAGCCGAGTTAAATTGTCTTTGAAAAATTGAATGAATGGAAAATAGTCTGATGGCGGATTTGAATATTGTCGGTTGCAATTGGATCGAACTTTCAGCTGGAAAATACTCGATCAGACAAGGTGTCACACGTGGATTAACACAACAATTAAAACGTCAATCACGGTTTGTAGAAAAATCAGTTTGTTTGTTTTTGTCTTATTATTACTTGTTTCGATTTAGTTGTCAGCTAGAAGTCGATGTATGGGCGCATGATATTATTTCCTATCCAGCCGATGGTGAATGGCAACGCATTGCACCATTACGTATCATGAGTTATGATATTGAATGTGCTGGACGAAAAGGTCTTTTGATAAGCTCAATCATCGAAATCGATAGAAGTCGAGCTTTTCTTTTTCATAGGCATTTTTCCCGAGCCTGAGCATGATCCTGTTATTCAAATTGCGAGTATGGTTATTCGTCAAGGTGAAAACGAAGAATTTATCAAAACTGTTTTTACATTGGGCACATGTGCGAATATTGCCGGTGTTGGAGTCATTGAATGTAAAACTGAGCATGAATTACTCGAGGTATTTAGAGAAGAGTAGAAGAGAAAGGAAAAAAAAAACATTTGCTATTGTATGTTGTTTTTCGAAAGAAATGGGCAGATTTTACTCGTGAAGTTGATCCTGATATAATCACGGGTTATAATATTCAAAATTTCGATTTTTCGTATTTACTTGCTCGTGCCAAACATTTAAATATCAATACATTTGCCTACTTAGGCCGTTTAAAAGACGTGAAAACAACGGCACGTACAACTGTTCTTCAATCGAAACAATTAGGCCGACGAGAAAATAAACAAATTAATTTAGAAGGACGAATTCTATTCGATCTTTTGCTCGTTCTTCTTCGTGAATATAAACTTCGTTCATACACGCTCAATGCAGTCAGTTTTCATTTTCTTCAACAACAAAAAGAAGATGTTCAACATTCGATTATCTCCGATTTACAAAATGGTAACGCACAAACACGACATCGTCTCGCTGTTTACTGTCTCAAAGACGCTTATTTACCATTACGTTTACTCGATAAACTCATGTCGTTAATTAACTACATGGAAATGGCACGTGTTACCGGTGTACCAATGAATTATCTTCTTCAACGTGGTCAACAAATCAAAGTCGTCTCGCAAATTCTTCGTAAATGCAAAGAAAAAAATCTCCTCATTCCAGCATTGAAAATCACCGACAATGGCGATGATTTCACTGGTGCAACTGTCATCGAACCAATTCGAGGCTACTACGATACGCCGATTACGACACTGGATTTCTCGTCACTGTATCCATCGATTATGATTGCACACAATCTATGCTATTCGACATTGATTACTGATGGTCGAATCAAGCAAACTCTTGCCGAAGATGAATACATAACAACACCGAGTGGAAATTGCTTTGTAACAGCAAAAGTTCGACGAGGTCTTCTACCGGAAATCTTAGAGAATCTATTAAGTGCGCGTAAACGTGCCAAACAAATGATGAAAGAAGAAACGGACAATTTTCGAAAGAAAGTGCTCGATGGTCGTCAAAGTGCATTGAAAATTTCGGCTAATTCCGTTTACGGTTTTACCGGTGCACAAGTTGGCAAATTGCCATGTTTGGAAATTTCTCAATCGGTCACGTCATTCGGTCGTGAAATGATCGAAAAGACGAAAGCTCTTGTTGAAAGTGAATTTCAAATTTCGAAAGGTTACGAACACGATGCCAGAGTCATCTACGGCGATACCGATTCAGTTATGATTAAATTCGGTGTCAAAACTCTCGAAGAAGCGATGAACTTAGGTCGACTAGCAGCTACGACAGTTTCCAATAGTTTTCCGCCACCGATTAAACTCGAATTCGAAAAATGCTACTATCCATATTTATTAATTAATAAGAAACGTTACGCCGGACTTTATTTTACACGACCGGATAAGCACGATAAAATGGATTGCAAAGGTATCGAAACCGTCCGACGAGATAATTGCGAATTAGTTGCAAGTTTAATTAGCACATGTTTAGAAAAATTATTAATCGAAAGGTTTGAAATTTAGTTTCAAAAGAAAGAAATATGCATCTCGATTTTCTATAGAGATCCGAATGGTGCGGTTGAATATGTTAAAAATGTTATTTCGGATTTATTATGCAATCGTATTGATATTTCACAATTAGTTATTAGTAAAGAATTAACGAAAACCGATAGTGAATATGCAAATAAACAACCACATGTGGAATTAGCACATAAGATGAGAAAACGTGATCCTGGTAGTGCACCGAATTTAGGCGATCGAGTGCCCTATGTCATGACACCTGGAACAAAAAATCAGCCAGCTTATGAACGAGCTGAAGTAAAATTTTGAATCGACAATTGCTTTTTGTTTTTTATCTGTGAATAATTTAGGATCCAGTCTATGTGTTGGATAATAACATACCAATTGATACGAAATATTATCTTGAACAACAAATATCCAAACCATTGCTACGTATTTTCGAGCCTATACTCGGCGATGCTAAAGCTGAATCTGTTCTTCTACGTAAAACACTTTGTTTTTCTCTCTCTATTTGTCTCACTTTTTTGTGCTTTAAAATAGACGGTGAACATACTTCGGTTAAAACTGTCGTCACATCAAAAGTCGGTGGTTTAGCAAATTTTATAACGAAAAAAGATAAATGTATTGGTTGTAAAACAGTTCTTCAACAACAAGGCACAGCATTGTGTTCGTATTGCAAAAAAAATGAAGGCGATTATTATCAGAAAGAAATCGAATCATTACAAGATTTAGAAGAGAAATTTACTCGTCTTTGGACGGAATGTCAACGATGTCAAGGTGCACGACTTGAAGATGTTCTTTGCACAAAGTAAAAACAAATGAACTTATTGATTATTTACGAACAAACCTTTTCGTTTTCTTTAGTCGTGATTGTACGATATTTTATATGCGACGAAAAGTTCAAAAAGATCTCGACGCTCAAAATCAAATCATCTCACGTTTCAACGTCGCTCCTCTGAATTGGTAATAAAAGATACATGTATTTCTCATTCGTCAGATAGAAAATCAAGACCAAGACTTATTGATTATTATTATTGTACAAATAACATATTTCAACTTTATTTTCTTATAATAAAACAAACAAAAACAAATGCCAAACACTTTGTGAAATCAATGATTATTTTTCTTTTGTAACTTCTGTTGAAATTCTATGTATTTTTTTTCTGTCTATATTAATAAAGAGAAAAGAAATCAATTAATCGTTTGCTGTTGTTGTTGATGATGATGATGATGTTGATGAAGTTGGAACGAATGAAATGATCGATGGAAATGATTGAGGTCGTTCCTGATGAATATTAACGTTCGATGTCAAACAAATCGAACAGAAACACGGAAGATTAAGTTGTGCTTTCGGACAGATCGTTGTCGATTTTTCTTGTTCCAATTTCGTTTGATAACATGTAGCTAAATGTTGTCGCATATCGTCGAGTGATTTCGTTAGCATGAGAATATAATTTCGTGCCAAGAGCAGCGTTGCCATTTTCGATAGTTTACGTACCGATGGATTTTTTGCATAGGGTATAACTTCGCGTAAACTATCGAGTGCTGAATTCAAGTCATGCATACGTTTACGTTCACGAGAATTGATTTTTAAACGAAGATCCGTTAGATCGTCACCAGTTGGAGGTGGTTCATCGAGAGACGAATGTCGTCGACGTCGACGACTTGTTGTTGACGATGATGTTGATGCTGATTGATCGGTATTTGCTGAGGGTGTTGGTGATGAATAAGGAAAGAGATTGGGAAGAAATAGACCATTGGATTTCATCGATGCTTGAACAAATGGAAGACCGAGTGGATAAGCCAACGATGGAAACATCGAGGGTAATTCTTGATGATGATGATTTTCTTTATTGTGTCGATCATAGGTGAGTTTCGAATCGTTATTTTTCATTTCATTGTCATCGCAAATGTTAAGTTCTTGATCGTCTTCGCTACTTGATGCCATGTTAAGTTGACTTTCGTGAGAAACTTTTCCGAATGAATGAGAAAAAATGTATGTGTGTGTGCGTCAGATCGAAATCCGTTGACAATCTGTCAACATATTTTTTCCGTATTTGTCAATTTTTTTGTTCACTTTCACTCTCCGAAAAATAAATAACCAATCAGCACGTGAACCGAATAGCAAACAGTCCAATCACATGATTAATTTCGATTTCCGTTCAACATTTTTCTTTTCTCTCTCCTCTCTCTCCCTCTCTCTCTCTCATCGTACGACAATAAGAAAACATCGCCGTTCATGTTCAATTGACAATCATTAACAGAAATATGAGAATGTACATTGAAATCTCCGATTACAAGCACACATGCTCGCGGAATAAAACAAAAAAAGACGACGGATCACTATTTTTTGTCTTTTTGACACACGATGATCATCGGGTGGTCTTGAATGATTTGATAATTCCGTGAAAAAACGACAAATTCTATTTTTCGAATCAAAATTTCACTTTTATTAATGAACACGGCTGTTGCCAAAGCTAGACAAGTGTTCTATCACTCTATGATATGCACAGATGTGAAGGTCTAAGTTAGTTCATTGAATACTCATCAAACATTTGTTTCTTTTGCTGTTTTATTTGTATCCTCGTGTCGTCCGTTCTAACTCAGTGGGAAATCAATGACTTTCTATTCATCACGTTTTCATTTTTCAGTTGCTCGTTCTATGTATACAAATGATGATTACAATCAACTCTCGTTTCGAATAATAATGAAGTGAAAAAAAAGGAGGAAAGAATTTTGTTTGATAAACGATTAAAATACAAAACGATCGCTGGAATGTATAACACATGCAGGTGGACATTCAATCGATTGGTTTGCATAATCGATATGATTAATTGAAGATTGAACAAAAAAAAAATGCTAGATCCTATCGACATCTCTTTGTTTGACCATGCAGATCGAATAATGAGCATTGATTTTTTTTTACCTTGTCGGCATTTGATCACATGTAGACACCTTCAATCAAGAATGATGCGCATATCGACAAGAAAATGATTTCAAGCAGAGATCAAACTTCTCAAGAAGTGTGCGTATGCGTGTGTGTTGTGCATTCATCGTACTTAATCGAGAGAGTACACGAATGTGACATGAAGTGTTCAGATTAAAAAAAAAGAACAACCTGTCTAACGACAAATTATTTTTCCTATCATCGATTCGTTTCTTTTGATATTTCAATTGGATACAAACACACTTGGATTGTTGCTCAAGTGAGTTCGTTCATTTTGTTGTGAATGTATGATTTCTTATTTAATAGCATGTGTTAAAACAGATAGATATTAAATGAAGCATAATACTCAGATGAACAACATATTCCATCTTCGTCTAGGAATCATTTGGGACTAGGTCATTTTCTTATTTTGACACTTCACCATTTTCAATTTGATTTTAATCAACTTTGTGTTCTTTTTCAACACCTTCAATGAAATGAAATATGAGCTGTTCAGTTTAAAAAACTATCGATAATTTTAACTAAATTAACATTATTATTTCTTTTTCGGATATTTTCAACTTGCCGCACATGTGATGACACATGTAAACTGCTTCAATCACGAACGATCGATCGATCGATTGATAAAAGCATGAATTCAAGCCGAGATCAAACCTTTGGTAAAGAAAAGAAAAGAAAACGACGTGCTAGTCATTGATTACATCTAATCAATCCAATATACATACAATCGTTGACAACATCTAGAATAACATGCAGTGAATGAAAGAAAGAGAAGCAAACCTAACTATTCAAGGTTATTTAATCATTACCAATATTCCTTTTCTCATCGTCGATGCAGAAGCTAAATAAATAAAGAAAGCAACTTTCAATAGAAGCATATGAAAGCAATTATTTGCTTTAACATTTAATGATTTGATTCAAGGCATGATTTCTGTTTTTCATACATAAAAACGAAATTGTCACGATTTCATATTCCTTTTTCTTTTTGAAACTGAAATCTATGTGAAAGAAAGAAAGAAAGAAAAAAAACAGAGATTTATCATTTATGATGATTATCTTGTTTAAATAATTTAATGAATATCAGTTCCTTTTTCTTCCAAAACACAACGAAACAAAACGAAACAAAACAAAAAAAGCAAATTCACAACAATTGTTGGGTCTGCTATTTGATACAAATACACCGATGATTACAAGAAAAAAAAACAAAACTCGATGGGCCTTGCATTTTATCTAATTTCATATACGTATGCATATATAGTTTTTTTCTTTTATTGGGATAATATTTAGTGAAGAGTTCCGTATGGTAAACGATTATTGCGACGTAAGTAACGAACAACAAGAAAGCCAAGCGCAGCAAGACCTCCAACGAGAATCATACCACCAATAAATGACAGGCCATCAAATTTACGACCTAGACAAACAAAGATAAAAATTTAATAGGATATTTTCTGTTCGAACCAGGCGATGCAGTTGTTGGCGGTTGAGTGGGTGCAGTTGAACTAGTTGTTGGCGTTACTGTGTCATTTGTAGATGGTTCGAGAGAGGTGGTTGCTGGTGCTGAACTTGAGACAGATGGTGAGATTGTACTGTTCACTGTTGTTGTCATTGTTGTTGTTACTGGTACTGACGATGAATTAGTTGTTGGTTCTAATGTGGTTGAGGTGTCCTCAGCACCATTTGATGTTGTTGCTAAAATAAATCAGTGAATTAATATCAATATTAAATTAGTTTAGAAGATTAGTAAATGAAGCGCCTGATTTTTAAATCAATTTTACATTCCTTTCACCATAAATTATTAGAAAATCGAAAAAATTATTTTCCTAGCCATTTTACTTGTTGTCATATTTCCAGAATTCTCACTACTGCTAGTAGTGGTAGTAGTATTAGTAGTTGTTTCATTATCTATTGAGAGTGTGTTCTCTATGTCTGCTATAGCTGTTGTGACATTAGAGATAGTATTATTAACATCATCTTGAAATTCATCTTGAGATGAAACTACACCAAGTGATAGAAGAACTATACAAGGGAACAACAAAATAGGGAATTATTTCCGGGAAAGTAATATATCAATGTAAAAAAATAAAAAAATGACTAAACGGAAATATAAATTGTAAATTACCTAATAGTGCAATCACAAATAAGCTCAACAAAAAATTCTTCATTATTTTTCAAATTTGTTTTGTTGATTGACAAGTAAATATAAATCTGAAAAAAAACAAAGAATTTGATTTTTTTCTCTTCCGGATGAAGATTAGACTATTCCGATAAGATATCTGAGGGGAAATATGTAAAATACGATAGACAAATATTTCGTGCCTGTATTTGCTGTATTGTACTTGAAAAATAGGATAACAACGACGAAAAATTGTTAATAAAATACTGCTATTAGCATCACATCGACAGTTTATGGTGACAGCTTGTGTTATTGTTGCGCACTAATATGAATAAAGTAAAAGAACATGAAATGCAGACACGAAGAAAGAAAAAGAGAGACATGCAATCTTAGTCAGTAAATATTCTGTCATAAAAAGAAAAGAAGTACGTCAGTATCCCAGACACGTGTCATTCTCCGATGCATTTACTTATATGTCGTAGCATTCGAGTATCCAAGGATATACATATATGTATAAGAAAAATAATGGTGAAAGATGGAAGTCAAAATAACAGCACGAGTAGCAGATAAATCACATGTTTATGTACTTCAAGTATATCATTTGTAGAGTCTGCATATGGACTAATATGATTATGTAAACAAAAATAAGAGTATCGATTGCCTTTCTGTGACATCTATCGCTCAGTATTCGAGTTTATATTTTTAAAATTGACAATTCACATTATTAAATATTTTAATTATTTAGCAATGTGTTTCAGGAAATAAACATGAGAGAATTTGTTAAATAAATGTCTAGTTTATTACACTCAACAATCTCATTTTTACAAGAAATTGAAAGAAAAAAAAGAGTATACCATATTCAATTGTATGAATCTAATCTTGTCTATTTTATTTCTAATTTCTTTGTATTCGTCCTTATTATTCGACATGCTTGGCCGATTCACAATCAATGTTAACCACAATCATTTTCTTTTCATTTCTTTCTTTCGCATTTTTTCTAATCGTAATAAACATCTAATACCATCAAAGTCTAACCTTGACCTTGAATAACAAAAAAAATTTATCTTCATGGCAACACGTAGTCCAACATCGTCTTCAATATCTTCGAGTACGGGAGTTACTACACGTGAACGGCAAATATCGCCGGCAGCTAGCCAAGCATCGATCATAGCTACAGGTACACCATATGATAGTGTTAGTATTGCAACGACCAATACAGGTTTTACTAATATGACAAATCGAACAGCAAATACGTCGTTTTCACAACAGCCATATATTGGAGGAAATATTCCAATTATTCGACCGCCTAATCTCGAACAACAAGCATCAACAACGAATGTGAGTAGTGTAACAACTCAACCTCTTCATATTAATGTTGCAGCAGTTCAACAACAATCTGCAGCTAGCCAATACAGTAAATTCACTAATTCGAATTTATTTCTGTTCATACACGAACATTTCTAGGCGGTTCAAGCACAACATCGGACAGTGGCACTTCATTGTCAAGCCCAGGCACAGCTTCTTTTCAACAACCTCAATATCAACAAACACAGTACTCGTTTTTCGACATAACAACGAACATTCTGTGATATTATTTATTTTTATTTTAAGATTCGCCAATCAATTCGCGCAACAAAGTTCAACATTTAATGACTCAACTTTATTAATCGACTATGGAGTTATAGAAGCTTACAATGTTGGTCTTCTCTCAGCTCATGATATCACTGCTGAACAAGGTTCAAGCAATTTCGATGTAGCCAAGGCTATGTTTCGACAAGCTGATACAAATCAAGATGGTTCAATAAGTCGAGAAGAATTCGTCAATTGGGCACAAAATGCTACACCAAATCCTGCATCGCAATCCTATTCATCACATGGAAACAATTTTAATCATGCGAATCTATTCGCTGGTGCAACACCTGATGTTGCTAATATTCTTCAACAAAGTGGACTCGGACAAGCCTATGGAAATTATCAATAGACACAGATCTTCTCTTTTCATAAATGTATTTTCTCGTTCATTTTTCTTTTAATCAACACAAAAGCACACTATCTACATTAAATAATAAATAAAAATAAGAAGAAAAATCTTTTTTGTTTTTTTCTTTAAATCAGTTCGGATGATTGTCAATCCTGGCTGGTACAACAGTTATATTCAATAATGGCAAAGCTCGTAGAGGTTTTGAAGATTTATTTGTTAGACCTTCGACAGTTGGAACCGATGATTTTTCATCATCAGTTGATTCATCATCGTGAAACGCATTCTTCGGTGTATTCATTGATGCCGGTCGAAACGGTGTCGACGTAAGAAAACTTTGATTTTGTCGATGAGACCATGTTGCACTTAAACGTCGTCGTTGTCGATGATTTGTCATAGCTCCGCCCGATAAATCGATATGTGTGCCACCTTTTAATGGTGGTAGTAATTTTGCTCGTTTCGATGGAGTTAATGGAACTGAAGTCATACTTAATTCAAATGCACTTGTATCACCAGGAGCTTCAGATCCATTGGATGAAGCCGTTGATGTTTTGGTTGATAACGATGTCAGAGGAATACCTTTGACAACATGAGTTCCATTTGGTAATGGATTTGGATTTCCGTCGTTGGATGATGACGATGTTTTACGTTTTCGAGGTGGATTATTTTCATTGAGAAGATTTCGAAGTTTTTGAGGAGCTCGTTTAATTTTCGGTGGACCTGCTGTTGGCTTTGAACGAACGATTTGAAAACAGGTCTGTGTTTCATTTGCTGGATGAATTTTACCATCCCAAGCTAAATCATATTCAAATTGATTTTATCGATTCAATTTTTCATTCGTTTTTACTTACTTTGATAAGCATTGAGGTGCGCTCCATCATCTTCCGAAGGTCGAATGAATGGTTCGTAAGATGTATTTTTAAAAAACCTCGATCGACATTTTTCTGGTAAATATCGTTGATTACACAGACAGCAACCGTATGTAATGAGAGTAATCATTAGAAGAAGACCGAGTACAATGCCTAAGATGATATACCATGCTGGTGATGATGAACTTCTATTTGTAGCTAAGTTATAGTCTTGTTCGTCATCGGAATTTGTTGTTAAAGAGCCATCGATTGTTGTCGATGAAACTGCTGTTGTTGCTGATGTGAATACTGGTGGTGTTAGGGTTGAAATTACGACATTTGAATATACAGAACAATAGGCATTTGACATCGAAGGTAAGACATAATTTCGACAAATATTATACGATGTATAATTGGAAAAAATAAACGATTGTCCAGCAACTGAAACTGGAGAAGTACATTCTGCTTGAATTAATAGAGCTGAACGATTGTTAACCATGGGATAATCATAGATTTGATCTTTAAGAAAATTAACTAGATAATTCGATTCACAATCACATATCAACGGATTATTTGTCAATAGAACATTCGAAATTCCGACAATAAAATACGGTACACTTGTATTGCCTAAACTTGTACAGGCACCGTATTGTTGAAGTAGAACATCAGAAAAACGTTCAAGTTTATTATCATTTAAATAGAAAATTCTTGGATCAGGTGTTTGAGTTAATTGTTTCATTACAATCGGTATAATATTCGTATAATTTCGAATTTGATTATGACTCAAATCGATTGTCATCGTTCGAGATGTTCGAACGAATATTGGCCAAAAATCGACATGTGTAATTTGATTATAACTCAAATTCATCACTGTTAATGTCGTAATAAAGTCAAAGAAATAAGTCGAACCGATTGATGGCATGCTTTCGAGTTCATTTGCAGACAGATCAATTGTTTGTAATTGTCGATTCGATTGAAAAAAATTATAATCAATTTCACTGATCGAATTATCAGACAAGAGAATCGATCGTAAATTCGAACCTAAACAAGCAAGTTTAGATGTATTTAATAAACCGGTAATTGAATTCGATGACAAATCTAATGTATTAATATTTGGATAAGCTGAACAGAGATTCGTTGGCAATGCTGTCAGAGGCCCTGATGTTGCAGGAGCTAATCTACGAACAGTTAAGCTTGTTACTTCAGCTTGTAACGTTGCATTATTCAATGTGGGTAGTTCGAAAGATGATAGTATGGATGTACATGTTATTTCTAGATTTGTATCATCGGTAATAAGACAATTGCACGAAGTCGAATCAGGACAAAGATTTGCTGAATTGAATGGAAGAATAAACTAGAAACGAAGATAGATAATTTTAAAAAAAACTGAATTTATTCGTTTGTTATTGAAACGTACGATGAAAATTTCGATGATGATTAGCCTTTTCATGATCAATAACAAACAAAATCTGGTAGCTAATGAAAATCAATTCAACGTATTCTTTCGCTTCGTTTCGTTTCTTGTTCACTCAGTTGTCAATAAACACATCCATTCTTTTGCGTATTAATTTCGAAAAAGAAACCATAGAAAATCATTTTCGGAGTGTATATATATATTGTTGAGAGAAAATTAGTTTCGTCTTTTTCTCAATACTTCAATTGATTTTCATTCTTTCATGAAATTGATCCCAATGCACTTGAATGAAGTTGGAGTGAACTTTAAAAAACGATAATCTTTTTTTCTTCTGTTCCTGTTAAACTTAATCGGATGTAGACTATTCTCAGACTAAAATTATCCTACTGGCGATGGCATAGAAATTAAAAATATTCATCAATGAAGAGAAAAAAAAAGAGTGAAAGATATTTTTACAGGTTTCATCCTATGTTGAAAGAACAAAACATATTTTTTTCGGTTATGATCGTTTCTATTGACGGATAGATAAGGTGAAATCGGCCGATGCTGGCATGACAACTCCACGATGTTGTTTATATCGACGAATAAGGATTTTTATTTCACGTGTCCATCCTGGCAATGACATTAGTGAGATTATTGGTAATAATAACAGAACCCAATAGGTGAGAAAAAAGAAAGTAAGTTGTTCTTGAACAGCTACATCGGCTGGAAGGCCCAATCGATTGGCTACCATGAAACTCATCACTGGTAAATTAAAGCAAAGATAAAGTATCGATATGGATACGAGTTGAATAATCATTTTTCGATATTTTTTCCAATTGAACATTTGATTGTGATGTCGTTTTCGTATAAGAACTCGAATTATGAGACTTAAATTAGCGATTGCAATGATTATTGTACATAGACATCCATGAACACCCATTTCCCAAAAGCCAAGTATTGGATGTGTTAGATGACAAGGCATCGCTGCACATACGGGTAATTCATATATAAAAATATTCTCACATGGTGGAAAAAATATAAGAATTGTATAATAAATTATTGCGTAGGTAAGAAGACTAATCAATGGACAATAATGTACGAAGAAACGTTTAGTGTTCGTTGCTATCCATCGATCATGAAAGACAAGAATATGTCGTTCAATCGATGCCCAAGCGAGAATCAATGCAGCTGTATTATAAAAACCAAGATCTACTAGCCACCAAACTAAACAACGAGCTGGTGTCTGTGGCCAAGTAATACCACGTTGAATAAAATCTAAATACCACGTTACATCAATCAATTGAAAAACTAATGCTAAACTGATCAAAATCAAAAGCGTATGATTATGCAAAGCATGACGTTGTTTTCGATTGCAAATAAAATAGAAAAGATGAATGAGAGAACATATTATCGCTGGAATGACAAATATGAGTAGAAGCCAAAAACGAACAGGTCGTGGTAATGCAATTTCTAATGTTGAAAATGAGTCTGTATTTGTATTATTGTCTTCCATACTCAACTGATAAGCTGATAGTTCATCTATTAAATGTGAAATTTTTATAGAAAACACTTTTCTAGATGGGCTTCTCGAGGAAATTCAAAAATGTCAAGTAAAGACTCTTTGCAGGATTCCCAACATTTTCCTAGAAACAAAACGCGTAAGAAAAAAAAGATGCGTAGTTCAATTCCTTTGCGTTTTTTTTTATTCTGTACGTAATCATGATAAAAATAAAATTGTAAAAATAATTTAAAAAAAAAATAGTTAAACGAATGAACAACAGTGAAAACAAAGCTTTTCTTTCTTTATTTATTTATTTCATTGTTCGTCTTTTATTAATCTCGAAATACTTTTATACAGCCAGATACCGGTCTTCGACATTCATCCTTTGGACATGAATGTCGATCTTTAAGTGCTAAACCACACTCATAACATACGCATAAATGTTGACAAGGCAATAGAAGTCCACTTAGACGATTTGGACATACACGATGTATGATCGTTGCTAAACAACCGCCACCAACAACAGGTGGAGGTTGTTTTTCTTCTTCAGTTGGAAGATAGATGCCAATTAATCGCATACCAGTAACACGTCCATTGAGTAGAAAATCTAGTCGATAAGATATTTTATTCGCTTGTGAATTATCATTAACGGTAAGATCTATTCGAAAGAGTGTTTTAACAGCTCGATTATTCACTGATAATGTTAAATTTCCATCTTTCGCAACACGAACACAAATTTCATCACCGAGTGTTATATGATCAAAGCCTAACTCGATTAATTTCGAATGTTCATCCGATGATCGATTATTTGTCAAACAACGTACAGTGAAATAATTCGATTGTGTATGATCCATATCGAGTATCTGCATAACAGCATACATACATCGTGTAAGATCACTATCGATTGTAATCGATGCCGTTGAATTCTTTCTAACGGCGATATTTTCCGTTACTTCACAACTTTCATCACAGTTTCTCATTGTTACTGTACTTGCACTTAATTCACTGTAATAAATCGAACGATTTTCATCTTGACGATTGTCCGTATATTGTGCAAAACGTCGACGTGAACGTTCGACTGCTGTTGGTAAAGCTAATAATTCATTTTGAACAAGAGATACTTGAGAAACAATACCATTTAAATCAAGTACACACCAAACATCTTGATTAATTGGCTGAACGGTTAGACTTTTTTGGAAATCGCGACCGTCATAATCAAGCGAAATCTACGAACGAAAAAGTCAATTGTTGATTCATTATTTAAAAAAAAAGACATATACTTCGCCGCCAGCTGTATATTTCATTCGAATAATTCTATTTCTTTGTAATGATGTTCCACCACGTGGTGGAGGTACAAACCAATCTTTTTGATCGGTAGTTGGCATAGCTGCTGGCAATGGATTAGATGCAAATGATGCTGGATCTTTGGTTGTCAAACCGATACGTAGCGAACCGTAGAATTCATTAGAAATTTCTTCGATACGAATTTCAACAATTTCATTCGGCAAAATTGGTCGATTAGTAAATAATAATGTGTTGTTCAATCGATTACGAGTAGCATGCGTGTTATTCTTACTCAAATGGATTTCTTGACCGTGTATATGATGAAATTTTAATGGTTCGACAACGAGTCGTTCATCTGTATTTGAAAGAAAAGCCATCTGAAATAAAAATCGAAATACCCAATAATAAAAACAAAAATGACTAAACTGGAAGCTTCTAAATAACCATTCACATGTAGAGTGTCAATGCACGACATCTTTTCCTAGCTATTCATTGATTCCTGCGCGTTCTTCTTTTTATTTTCTTATGAAAGAAAAGATAAACATGTTGATCTCGCATCAAATTTAGTAGTTTCTTCGAGGTATCTGTTATTTATTTCTTCCTAAATTCTTTTAAACAAACTCAAATCTTAATTCATTATGGCATCGTCTCTACAATTTCATTGTGTTCATGGTGAACATATTAAATTATCACGGAATAATACGATTGCTAAGCGTGTCGATAGTTTTTGTAAAGGCATTTGTTTTAGTAATCGAACAATACAAATACGAGAAAAAGTTTATGTTCGTTTGTTAAATAAAAGTATTCAATGGACAGGTTTCCTTCGTTTGGGCGTGACAACAGCCGATCCAAGTTCTCATCGATCATCGACATCATTGCCTCGACATGCTTGTCCAGATTTAACTTGTCGACCAGGTTCGAATTGCATCAATATCTACTTGTCTATTTTTCTTTTCAAAGGTTATTGGGCTAAATGTGTACCAGAAAATTGTTTTGATGTAACCAATAAATTAACTTATTTCTATGTGGATGCAAATGGTGAACTATTTCTTAATACACCAACGGGTGAAATATCACTTCTGACAGGTAAATTCCAATCATTGAAACATAATCGATTTCTTATTTGTTCGTTTTTTATAGGCATATCAGTGCACGAACCACTATGGGCTTTATTAGATATTTATGGCAATTGCATTAGTATTGAACTTGTTTGTGATCCTCAACAACGTACTCAAACACAAAACGATCAAATTCGTCAGATCAATCCAGTATTGAACACGCATTTTTACGATGAACTTCGAAACGAACTCATTCCACTACCATTTCTACCTGTACATAATTCTCTCATATCATTTTTCCAATCATCATCATCATCATCAAATTCATCGTCGAATTCATCGATTGTTCTCTATGATAACTCAAAAAATACCGACGGTTTAGTTTTCTTCTCTGACGCATTGACAATTAATTCAGGTTTATTAATACATATTCTAAATGTTCAACCATCGAATGAATCTCGTCTACGAACAACTGCAACGTCAGCATCATCAAATTCTCTGTCGACACAAATACAATTCGGCTTGACAAATTGTGATATCAAAGATTTAATTCGACGAAATGATCTTCCACTTGATATCGAACAAATCAATCGACGATCAGAATTTTGGGTTATCGAAAATTTTCAATTAGGAAATAAGACATCGATCGATCGTGATGATGAATTTCTATTTACATTCAATCAAAATGGAGTCATTCAATATTCACATAATGATTCGAAATTACAAGATTTTCTACATGTTGATTCGAATTTAATTTATTATCCATTTCTGATTTTTAAAGGCGATATTGTTGCTGTACGTTCGATGGGTTTAATTAAAAATCTTGACAAATATCGATTCTGTCAATCGACTAAAGTCAAACTTGAATCGAATCAAACAAATCATGAATTGAATATGAAAACCAAAACTGAATGTCAAACAGAAACAGAAATTAAATTAAATCAAGATTGTACAGTTTGTTTCGATCGAATTCGAGATACAGTATTAATTCCTTGTGGACATATTTGTTTGTGTTATTCATGTGCCAAAGGATTAGTCGATCATGGAACCAAACAATGTATGTCTTTCTTTCTTCAAACAATTCAATCATTCAAACTTTACTTTTTAGGTCCAATCTGTCGGTCATCAATTACGCTTTATAACAGAATCTATTTAGCTTAATCTATAGCATTTTTATGATTTATTTATTCAAAACGAATACAGCCTTCTGAGACAATGATAAGCTAAACAACACATTTATTTCTCTATTTATTGACAATATTTTAACATCTTACAGACAAAGAAAAATATTGAACTGCTGTTTTCTTTTTTTCTTAAATCTAGATATACATATTTTTTTTTGTATTCCTAAAATGACAATGAATATGATATCGTTCATTTGCCAAATCTTTTTCTTTTCTTCTTTTTTTCTTCTTTATCATTCAATGTTTACGTATGACTGTGCATAAGACAAAGCAAATAAAATATAAATATAAGTATTCATTCGAACTTTGGTTTCCCTTTCCCTTTCCCACTACGCATATTGTCAAGTTTAGAATCGCCCTCAAGATGATTTATGGATATACATTTATTTTACCTGTCGAGATGAATCATATTTGTTAATAAATAAGACGCATTGGACGAAAAACAAACTTCTCTCTATATACGCAAATTATAGATTTGTAACAATTAGGATGGCTGAAGAAACTGCTGCAGTAGAACAGCCTAAGTGTGTCGATTTTTCAAATAAATATCTATGAATAGATAATTATTTAATTGTAGAAAAAAAGTTCCTGGTGGTCGATCGGCCGCACGTGATATGAACGATGAAGAAAAAGCTTTGTTCGAAGAGGTAACCTTTTCTTTGAGAATTCTATAGCAATGATTTGCCATTGAAATCGATTAGCATCGTGATGTTATTGAAAGTAAACTTCACAATGAATTACAAGTTGAAAAAGAATTCAAAATTGTACCTGTTAACGTTCGTAGACAAATAGTTGCTGGTAAAAATTATTTCTTTCAAGTAAATCTTCCAAATAACGAATCTGCAGAAGTTAAAATATTTCGACCGCTGCCAAGCCATCCGCTCAATAGTCTTCCAAAAACGGAACGTGTTACCGTCACAAAAAAATAAATTTTGCTATTTCTCATAGTTTTTCACAGTTTATTCTAATAAATTCAATATTCAAGTTAAATTACAGTTTGAATAAAAAATATCACAGAGAACTGAATGATTACATATTTAAGAAAGAAGAAAATCAAAATCATGGGAATATTTCAATGTATTGCTGACATTTAATATCTATTTGATAAGAAACCATGTGATGCCAAGTGCTGGAAGTGACACTGGTAAATCAATGTGATAGTCACGAGCTAATGTATATTTTATCCAAGTTCCTTCTTGTTCAGAAACTTGAGCAGTATCGGTTAAACCTGTATAATACAAAGGAACTGGAAGTATAGTATTAATTGCTTCTGATGTTGGATTAAAGACCATCGCCAGACCTTTAATATCATTTGAATATGGATCAACATGCATATAACTATCGATCGATTGCATATCAGCACGACGAACCTATTTTTCATTCATTACATCGAATAGTTCAAATGAAAATCATGTGTGACTTACATGAATAATATCACGAATTAGGATTGATCGATATTTTTTGTAGAAGTCGACCCATTTTGTGACTATAGCTTTTGTTTCATTTGTATCGTATAAACGATATCCTCGATAACAAGCAGCAACACCAGCACCTAAATATTGTGCCAATGCCCAATTGTATTCAATTTGATGAGAGGCCAATGGTTCGAACATTGCTGCTTCGCCACCACTATGATAAACCACGAGAGGTACAAACATCCAACCCATTGTTGGAATTCGTTCATAAGTATCATCGAACATTCCTTGTCTATAACGAATAGGAAATCGTACAATAGCAAACTATTTGTATGTTTATTTATTTACCTAGATACACTTATATCCATCCAACGTGGTAATGAATATTGTTCTTCATTATACCCCATACCAGTTTTCGAACCACCTTGATAAAAATAATAATCCGGTTGATTAATATACACTGAACGTTCACGAAGTATTTTAAAATATTCTCCTTGCAATATATTTTGTCGATAGACACTATCATCATTGTTACGATGATGAGCATGATTTGTTGCTGAACATGAATATCCACCATATGGACCATCTGTTTCGACCATAATTAGACCAGTACGATCCATGAATGTTAGCGTTCGATTAAGTAAATAATCGTACCAACCAGATGCAAAACATGCATTACCACGTGATTTATTTGTTGCTGGATCGATAGCCATCCAAGAGTCATTGGTGATACGAGTTAATGCAATTAAATCATAACCACCAACTTCAATTCCTTTAGCTGTTGCATAGGCAATGTCACTTGCAATTTGTTGAATATATGTTTCATTATCAGATTCCATATCGAAACCTGAACCAAATGAATAGATAAGCATTTCAAAGCCAACTTCTGCCATTTGATCAATTACTCCACGAAATGCTTGTGAAGTCGCATTTGTCATGTGAAAGAAAATTGGATTTTCTTGTGTTTGTGGTGCTAAAAGTCGCATGAGACGATGCTTTGATAAAGCAGTACGTTCAACATCCGATGAGCCAATGACAAGTTCATGAACTCGAAAAGAAGTTAAGCTTGTAACCAATGGAATAACAATAAGATGATCCATTTGATAAGTACAATTGACTGACGGTGGAAATGAACCTGGAATTGTGTTGACTTCTTGATCATATGTCCATATAACATTTGTTCCATGATCAGGTGGTTGATCATTTTCAACATATAACCACGAGTGACCGAATGGTGACCTAAAATTAGAAACTATTTGATATCGAAAATCTATTGGTAACAGTGTTTATACCATGGTTGATTGACAGCTAGAAATTCAACTGAATTAAAAGATAAATCGATATCACCTCGACCACTAGTGTCAATAACATCAAGCCATTTCGAAAGTAATGGAATGCCATCATACATTTCATAATTAACAACAACAGTAACATATTTATGTGCCAATGGTGCAATATATGGTGCTTCGAAATAAACTCGTAAATGAATACCTTTGGGTGGCCATTGGATATCTTCAGGAGCAAATCGATTCGGTTTGTATGAAAATGGTGCAATTGGTGTGGCAACTTCATAGGATTTGAAATGAAATGCTTGTGCATCTAGTGTTTTATTGTGCCAAAAAGTAGTCCGATTAAAATATGCACAATGTGTGCCTGGTTTGACTCCACCAACATTATATTCAATACCATCGAGAGTTATAACTGCTTCAGGTTTAACACATCGTAGTATACTTGAATTTGTTGTATGAAGATCACGAAAATCAATCGTAGCAAAATCAGGTTCAATTAAAAACTCTCGACTAATAAGTGTATTCGATAGAAGTAGAGTTCCTTTTGCTGTTCTAGTTACTGTTGTTGGATCAGTTATTTTATCAACGAGCCAATCTCGTGCTGTAACAATGTTAATCAATAGAAAAACACTGTAAAAATACCAGTAGAATGTATAAAATTTCATCTAAAATAAATAAAAATGCGCGAATATAATCACTGAAAAAGAACTCGATGGATGTTGTCATATATATTTGATTATCGATATCATTTGATTTCATTATCAACTAGTTGTATTTTTTTGCTAACAACAATACAACGATATAATCGTCTAAGAAATGAATACGATCATTATGAACGTCGGTATCGAATGTTAAACTCAATAACCACACAAAAACGTGACGAACTCGAAAAATCTCTTAAACATATCAATCAATTACTTCGAGTAGAAAATCAAATGAGTCTATCAACTGAAAATGAGCACGATCATGGTGATCATATATCTATGCCAACATTTTTCTCTTTCGACAATTTCCTTCTCAATGATGATGATGATGATGATGAGTCGGAAGATGATCCTCTTTTACAACGATTAAAATTTACTCGACCAACACGTTTAAAATCTTCATTGAAACATATTGCAAATGAAAATCATTCGACAATAGAATTTACTGATCATAATCAAGTACATACAATTTATAATGATTATTTATCTGATTTAGAAATTCGCCAAAGAACCTAAATTTAGAAAAGACAAAACAAAATCGAATTGTTATGAAGATAAAAACTCATTTTACTAGTTCTTTCGTTCGTTCGTAAATTGATGTGCATTGTCTCACGGAGTTCTGATCTGTATCGATCGATTCCATGTTTAACATTGGCAAAATCGATTTCAATTGATCTAATTTTTCGAGAAAATATTCGTAAGCAGGACATTGAACAGAGAGTGTCTCAAGATAGAAATTAATTCGTTTTTCAATTGTAATATAAATCGAATGAAGTTTCGTTTTCTCTTGGAAAAGTTTAATAAATACATTGAATAGAATATCGGTTAAATCATCGTCATAAATAACTAAACAAGAAAAAAAAAAGATGAACGATAGTGATTTTGCAAAAAAGAAATCGATTTGCTACCGTCAGCTGCGAGAAGTATTTCAATTCGATCATCGATTTCATGTGAATCGTATTCTTTCCAATCAAGTTTTTGAATTCGAATAGATTCCTTACGACACATATTTTCATTCGTTTCCACATTTTGTTTTACTATTTCTAATAAATCATTATCATAATCTAGAGCAATAGTTGATTTATTTTTAACGAGAATCTTTTGAATTCAAACTCTACCAGTACAGATAACAGTCGATGCAAATCGACTCGCAATGATACTACAGAGACCAATTCCAGCGCCTAATTCAAGAATAGTTGTATTTTCAAATTCGAATTGATGTGTTAGCATATAATCGCAAAGAAGAAGAGCACCATTCCATAATTGATAACCACATTGTGAAATATTCGTTTCATTACGATGAACTAGATGCAGGTAAATAAAATAAAATCTTGTTATCTTTTTTAGCGTTTATCTAAGATAGAGATATACCACCTGACCGAAGTAAGGCAAGTCATACTGGCTTTCGTTTTTAGTCGACAAAAAAAAACTATTTCATACCTAATGTTAAGTCAATAAGTTCTGGACGGCAAACATCCAGATCACCATCTTCATCCGTAGTAATTTTTGAATTTCGATCTTCATTTGAGTTAAAGACAACAAATGAAATTGAATCTGTTAAATAGTGTTCATTGTTGACTTGTTCGTCGTTCGATTTGAATACATCGGACTGAATTAGATACTCATCCATTTGTTCATCACTCATTTTTGTCTAATAAAAAGTAAGTAGTATATCATAGAAAAACAGCACACCTTCAAAACCCAACCCAATCATTCACTCACTTTCTATTCGTCGAAAGATGGTGTCCAAGCTAGCAACTACGATCGCCGTCAACAGAGTGTGATACATATCGATGACTTTTTAAAAAAAAATTTAATCAGAGTTTATTATAGTTTAAAAAATTAATTAGCTTTCAAATGTTTATTTAATAAGATACCATGTTATACCACGCGGTGGAAGTGAAATAAATAAATTGATCGTATCACGAACTATTGTGAAATTTATCCAAGGACCTTCTTGTTCGGAAACTTGCGCAATAGTAGTTAAACCTGTATAATACAAAGGAACTGGAAGTATAGTATTAATTGCTTCTGATGTTGGATTAAAGACCATCGCCAGACCTTTAATATCATTTGAATATGGATCAACATGCATATAACTATCGATCGATTGCATATCAGCACGACGAACCTATTTTTCATTCATTACATCGAATAGTTCAAATGAAAATTATGTGTGACTTACATGAATAATATCACGAATTAGGATTGATCGATACTTTTTGTAGAAGTCGACCCATTTTGTAACTATGGCTTTTGTTTCATTTGTATCGTATAAACGATATCCTCGATAACAAGCAGCAACACCAGCACCTAAATATTGTGCCAATGCCCATTCATATTCTGAAAGATGTGTTGCTAATGGTTCAAACATTGCTGCGTCGCCACCACCATGATAAACCACGAGAGGTACAAACATCCAACCCATTGTTGGAATTCGTTCATAAGTATCATCGAACATTCCTTGTCTATAACGAATAGGAAATCATACAATAGCAAACTATTTATATCTTTATTTATTTACCTAGATACACTTATATCCATCCAACGTGGTAGTGAATATTGTTCTTCGCTATAACCCATCGCTGTTTTTGAACCACCTTGATAGAAATAATCGTCTGGTTGATTAATGTAAATCGAACGTTCTCGTAATGCTTTGAAATATTGTCCTTGTAATAAAGTTTGTTGATAGACACTATCAGCTACATCTCGATGATGACTATGATTCTTAGATGCACATGGATATCCTGGATAGGGACCATCAGTTTCAACCATCATTAAGTTCGTACGATTCATAAATGTTAATGTTTTATTTAATAAAACATCATACCAACCAGATGCAAAACATGCACTATCACGTGGTTGACCCGTGCTTGGATCAATAGCCATCCATTCTATTTGGACTTTACGTGTCCATGCAATTAAATCATAACCACCAACTTCAATTCCTTTAGCTGTTGCATAGGCAATGTCACTGGCTATTTGTTGAATATATGTTTCATTATCAGATTCCATATCAAAACCAGAACCAAATGAATAGATAAGCATTTCAAAGCCAACTTCTGCCATTTGATCAATTACTCCACGAAAAGCAGTCGATGCCGAATTTGTCATGTGAAAGAAAATAGGATTTTCTTGTGTATGTGGTGCTAGTAGACGAATGAGACGATGTTTCGAAAGAGCAATTCGTTCTGCATCTGTCGAACTAATGACAAGTTCGTGAACACGAAACGATGTCAATTGTGTCGATAAAGGCACAATTATTGGATGATCAGTTTGATACGTACAGTTAACGAGTGGTGGAAATGAACCTGGAATTGTATTAATCTCGACATCATTTGTCCATACAACATTTGTTCCATGACCTGGTGGTTGATCATTTTCAACATATAACCACGAGTGACCGAATGGCGACCTAAAATTAGAAATTATTTGATATAAAAAATCTATTGTTAACAGTATTTATACCATGGTTGGTTGACAGCAAGAATTTCGATGGAGTTAAAAGAAACATCAACAGTGTTTTGACTAATTGTACTGATGACGTCGATCCATTTGGAAAGTAACGGAATCCCATCATACATCTCATAATTAACAACAACAGTGACATTTTGATGCGATGTTGGCGCCGTTGTTGGTGCTTTAAAATAAACACTCAAAAGAACACCTTTAGGCGGCCATTGAATATCAGCCGGTGCAAATCGTCTGGGTGTATATGGAAATGGCGCAGTCGGCGTGCCAACTT